>Ga0209467_1000453_pt1 | contig 58446 bp, 87 predicted proteins | sample Higcelwee11metaG_FD_187175 | JGI IMG/M metagenome (GOLD analysis project Ga0209467, IMG submission 187175) | Freshwater pond sediment microbial communities from the University of Edinburgh, under environmental carbon perturbations - High... | ecosystem: Environmental > Aquatic > Freshwater >... | reverse complement strand
TTCGCTGTCTTGAAATACCTTACAGCTCATTCACCTTCACTTCATTTCGCTTTTTTAAAAAAGCTCCATTCCGCCGGTGGCTTCGCAAGGCGAGTTTCGCTTCGCTCACTCCTGTAAGGATTTCGCTACTTTACGTAAATTCCGATTGCCTGCAGTTGAGATTTGACGGCACTTGTAAGCCCTTTGACTTCAGTCGCGGCGAATTCTCCGTGGACATAGGCAAAAGCCTTGATATCAGAGGATGTAGCATCAACATCCACCGCCAAAATCGCTTTAGGTAATTGCGAACCGTCAGATTTTGTTGTGTCGAGCTTAGTGTATTTGCCCGAAGATGTAATCACAGAGAGGATTTGACCTCTATCAAGCGTGTTAGCTGTCGCCTGCACAAGGGTTATAGGGATTTCGACCACAGGGTGTGAGCCTGAAATCAAAGCATCGGGCGTATATTCGCCTTTTGAGGTAAGTCCGTAATTTTGTGTCATAATTTTCTCCTTTTTGTTGTAATGTAAAAGACCTTGCAAATAAACGGTTTGCAAGTCAAAAATAGCCTAAAGTCTTTTAATATAAGCATATTAGCTTTTGTAAATCTGCAAATGTACTTTTTACAAGAGTTTACAAGATTTAAGACATGTTAAAAATTATTGCAATTTCATAAAAAATCTGAAATTTTCAGCCGAAAATTGTTTTTTTATATATATGCACATCATTTTGTGGCATAGGGGCAAAAAAACTTACAGCAAAAGGCTTTGCCATGCTGTAAAAAATATTCAAGCAGTAAAAAAAATCCAAAAAAGGCGGAAAAAATTGCATTTCAAGGAATTTTTAGACATTTTAAATCAGCTTTCAAAAGGACAGAAAATCTACTTCAAGCCTGTCGGAAAAGAGGTTTTGAACGCATATCACCCTGATTTAAAACATAAAATTTTTAATATTACCATCGAAAGTGATAACTCTTACAAACTCAAATTTATTACGCTTATGCACGAATTGATGGTCTCGAAAACCTCTCTGGAACAGATGTTCAACGACAGAGAGTGGGGGGATTATATGCCCTTTGACCTTTTCGACGATTACGACAAATGGCATCAAAAAACCTGACAATAGTGAAGCGAAAACTCCCCACTTGGGCATTGAAAATTCTGAATGCAAAGAGTACTTTGAAATAATTCAGGGAAAAACGTTCATTTTCAGGCAAATTTTGCCGCCGAAAAATCCTTACAAGAGTGTCATAACCTGAATTTTCAGACCCCTACAGCGGTCTTTTCAGGAGGACTCAAAAATGGCGAAATGGAATATCGAATGGTCCGATGACTTTTTAAGCGGAGATGAATCAATTGACAATGCCCACAAAGAAATCGTCAAAATATCAAATTTGTTACACGAAAAAATCGAACACCACAACGAAGATGACGAAGAAGAAATGGCAAAAATCGCCACACAGCTGGCAGATGCAGTCATAGCACATATGCATCTTGAAACGGATTTGATGCAAAAACTCGGGCTGGAAGGGTGGTCTGATCACAATGAAAACCACGAAATGTACAAAGGTCATTTTGATTTGGAGAAAAAACACGCTCTATCGCCTATGATGCACGTGCTTATGACCTCAAAAATGATTAAAGATTATATGCAAAATCACTTTACCAACTACGATTTGCCCGATGTCCAAAAAATCAAGGCAAAACTTGCAGAAAATGACCAATCTGTTTTGTAGTAAGGGTTTTGGCGTATAAACTTAATTTGCCCCCCATGCGTCATGACGAGGAGAGGCATCGACGCGGCAATCTCTTTAAAACCCCTAAACCCTTGCTATTGCTTCACATTCGTTCGCAAAGACAGATTTTTCTCGTCATTGCGAGAGGGCGAGACTTATTTTGTCATAGACGCAGGAGCGATAGCGACGCGGCAATCTCTTTGAAAACACCCGAAACCCTTGCGTCAAAACACGTCTCCTTGAATTAGCAGCTCCTCTTGCTTTTGAGCGAATCGAAAATTACAAGGGAGGATGCTTTTAAGTAGGGATTATGCGGTGGTTTTACGTATTGCATTTTTCGGCAAAAAAAGTTAGAATAAAATAGCGATTTTGGCATTTAACAAATCGGAATTGTAACAATATTTTAATAAATTATCGAAAAACCGCAACTTTGCACCTTCAAGGGCTTAAATATAGTATACAAACTTTTCAAGTGATAGCTATATAAAGGAATTTTTCAATGATTGTAAGCTTTAACCCGAATATTACCGCCTCCAAAAGGAATAATACTCCGCGAATTGCGAAAAATAATAATGCTGTGGCGTTTGGAAAACCTCTACCGGGACATGCAATTAAAGCCTTTGTTTTAAATTGTGATGACCAAACATACGCCGCGATAGAAATGGGATTGGCTAACGGTCATCATTCTTATGACGAGCTACGAGAAGCAATAACAGCTTTCACAAAGAATTTGAAGCAGCAATTAAACCCTGTCCAAGCTGATAATTTTAAACATCTTCAAAAGTTATTTCCTTCTTCTTAACCGATCATATCTTGAATTTTGTCTGAAGCTGTAGCACCGACTACGGCTCCTATTCCCATTCCGACGAGCGAGCCGATTGCTTTGTATTTTTTGGCACCGATTGCTCCGCAATAGCCGATTCCTGCGAGAACAGATGTTACGTTAATTGCTGATTTTGCTGTTTGATTGACTGTGTTTCCCGCTTGCTCTGTGATATTTTCGCCTTGGTTCATTGCTTTGAATATTTTCGGAAGCTCTAGTGCCGCAAGGAGTATAGCCCCGATTTTTGTGGTTCTTTTCATCGCACGACCTGTAAGTTCGGCAAATCCGTTTTTGGCGACTATTTCACGTACACTCATTGGATTCTCAAAAACATTTTTCATATTTTTTGTAGGTTGCAACGCACCGTCTGTAATTCCCAAAAATCCTTTAACTTTTTCGCCGAATGCTGTGTTATAGAGAGATTTATCGGCATAATACCAGTTCATTATGGTGTCTTTTAGTTTTGAGTCTTTCATTTTTTTCACAAAATAATCAATTGATGACCCTTTGAAAAAAGACCAATCGTGTTGATATTTTGCACAATCATAAGGAACTTCGTAAGCTTTGCCTTGAATCTTTGCACTGACTTGATTGTAGGCATTTTTGATATCACGCAAATCTTCAGGCAAAAGTGTAAGTGCAATCGCTGCAGCACCTGTAGCCGCAATAGTATCGCCGCTTTCAAGCTTATCGGGCAAAGACATAACTCTTCTTACAGGCGGAATCGAGCCAAAGAAGCACTTCTCGAGCTTTTCATCGACAGAATCCACTTGTGCAACTTGCTCTTTGACGCCGTTTACGTCTCTTTTCAGTTGCGGATAGCTCTGATATGCATTATTTGTGAAAAAATTTACGCTCAATACCTTATGCCTTTAACCATGAATATAACCTTATTTATATAAAGGGATTTTTCGCCTCAAAATTGACAAATTGCAGGCATTTTGAGAGCTTTTCGTTAATTTTTTGTTACATTTGAGGTTTTGGCTTCTGTTACTTTCGTAGCAAAGTTTTTGGGACTTGTGTAAATAAATGTAAATCCCCCCCGCAAATATAGCAAATCGTTTTATTTAGGGGATTTTTAGCAATTAAGTAAAGAATCGAAAGGAAAAATCATGCAAATTCAAGCAGTCTCGCCCCAAGCGAGGCAAAATACCCAAAACAAGCAATCAACACCGAATTTTAAGGGGCTGACCACAGCTTATGCCAAAGGGTTGAAAGAATGCCAAGAATTGCATTCAAATTTTATCCGCGGTTCTCACTCTCTTAATACGCCAAAATTTGAAATAGCACACCATTTTGCCCCTGACGGGACTCCTGCCGTAACGGCGGCATTATTTTTCGATAATTTCGGTAAACCTTCGCCAAATGAGGACTTATTTTTGTATTCATTAGAATCAAATAAAGCATCTCAAATTGAGCATATAGATTTTGATGCCCCATCTTATTCAGGCTCTGCCAGGAAAAAACCTAGCGATGATCCTTGGGTTAAAAGCTTCGTAGACGGTGTAATGGACTCTGTGAAAGCACTTTCGCCTAAGAAGTAATCGCGGATATAGCCTGCACATTGTCAAACATCGCAATATCCATCAAAATCTCGGCGGTGGTAGAGTTTTTGGTGAATTTTTTGGTCGTATAAATCCCCGAACCGCTCAAAGAAAATGTCGCAAAGTCGCTTTCAGAGGCTTTTATCGGGATTGCGTTGGCTTTGCATTTCATCAGGTGCAAAAACAAACTTCCTTCATCTGTCCCGGAAACCTTTGCCACGAGCTGAAAATAGCCTGTATTTCCGCCATTTTGGACAGATAAAACAGCCGAATTCCCGCCTGCGTTTGTGTTTTGGGTCAAAACACCGCCGAGCGATGATTTCAAAATATCAAGCTCAAGTTTGGCAAAAGTGGCGGAAAATGTGAGTTTTTTGACCTTTGAATAAATATCCAAAATCAATTCGTTGCCGGAAAGATTTTTTTCGTCGATAACAAAAGTTACCTCGAGGGATTTTGCCCCCGGAAGCTCCACACCGCTTGAAACGCTGTAGGCGGTTGAATTATCGGCACTAATCGGGTAAAGCATTATCTGTTCGATGCCAAAAACTTTTGTGGTGGTTTTTACTGTCATGATTTTTTCTCCTTATTTTATTAAAAATTCTCGGATGTGGAATCAAATCGAAATGTGAATTTTGATTTGATGAAACTGGACTCTTTATCGGATGTGGAATCAAATCGAAATGTGAATTTTGATTTGATGAAACTGGACTCTTTATCGGATGTGGAATCAAATCGAAATGTGAATTTTGATTTGATGAAACTGGACGTAAGCGAGGTTGCCGCAGCCGTGGACAAGCAAAGCCAAAAATGTAAAAATATGTAACATTTCAGGCAATTTATTTTTTGTTCGACTTTTAAATTGATAACGAATATTCAAAAAAGGAACACAGATGCAAATTTCACAAATTTCAACTCGGCCCTACGCCAAAAACCAGCTCCCAAAGCAAAATTTCAAAGGAATACATGCGATACAAACCTTCCACCCCAAGGCAACTTTGTAAGCTACTGATGTTTATAATATTTTTGCAAGACTGCTGCCTGAATCTTTTTGCTCAAAAGAGCCTAGAAACGGGCTTTTTATCTTCGATTGCCCCGAAAAGCTCAAAAATACCGAAACTGCCCTTTTAGAGACCATCAACGATCTAAAAGCTATTTATATGGATAATGCGAAACATGAAAAAGTAAAAAATGAACTCGAAACTGTAGCCGATGTCGCAAAAAGGTTGGGAAAAAAGAGAAATCCTATCGGGTTTACTTTTCCTGCCAAAGTGCCTAAAACACCAGAATAACAAGCCCAACAAGTGTATAAAGCTGATGATGTAAAAATTTGCTGCTAAACCCTTTCAGGGGTTAGTTCATGCGGTCTGCAAGTCTCGCAAATCCATCTGTTTCAAGCAATGAGCCTCCATCGCCTTTCATTTTCTTCGGCAAAGGAAAATCCCAATCCGTCGGTTTCAAGGGCTGTAAGTCAGTTTTCAGCCTTTTTTGAATATCTAGCATATCAAAAATATCAAGCCAATTTTGGGCATCTTTTTTGTCCGCATCCCTTGTTATAGGGCGAATTTCGCCTGTAGCAAAGTCTATATCGCCCAAATCATTCAAATAAAATTGGTCTTTAACCCTTTTGCCTGTTGGATTTTTACCGATATTATCTTCTGTATCATCAAAAACCAATTTACGTGCCTTTATAAGCGAAAAGGGGTTTTTGCCTTCGGGGAAAACATCTTGAGCCTCTGAAACCAACTCGTCGTCGATTTTTTCTTGCCCTAAAAGATGCCAGGATTCTTTTTCGACATCGGAAATCTCTGGCGAAAATTCTCTATACGACTCGTTTTGAAGCTTTTTTGCGATTTTGTCAAAAAACTTTTTCACAGGGACAAGACTAAAGAACTTATTGTCCTCAGAGCCTGTAACCACAACGATTTTTTGGTATTTGTCGAATTCCAGCGGATGAAAAGACGTGTTTAGCCCTTTTGCGAAATTCGAAGCAACAACCACATCTTTCAAGCGTTGAACGGCTTTTTTGTCCACATAATTCGGCACAATAACCGCATAAACCGAACCGAAATTCGTTTTTTCGAGTTTTGAAGTTTTCAATTTTTTGCCTCATTTTGATTTTTACTTAAAATAATTGGGTGCTAAACCCGCTACTAGAAAGGAATTACTCCGATTTGGAGTCAAATACGACTTATGTAGTAGTTTTATTATACAAGTAGAAACGAGAAATAAATTGCCTTTTTAGGGGATTTATTTACAAAACTTATCAATTTTTCGCCCTTACTCCTAGCTTTACCTAAGCGAGGAGGCAATTTTGTGTCCCAATTCTTCTTGAGGCGTGCGATAAGTGCCTTTCGGGGCATTTTCATTGGTCGCAAGTTCAGAAAATTCGCATCTTTTGGGAAGATTTTGCAAAAAAGCCACGAGATTTTCGGCTGTTTCATTTTCTTGCGAAAACTGCCCCAAATTCCCGCTATAAAGGGCTTGTAAGACATCTGAAAGATGCTCTTTGTCTTCAGCGGTGATTTTGGATTCTTTTTGCAAATTATCCAACAAAGTGTCAAAATCCTTGTCTACATTGATTTTTTTGGCAAATGCAAGCTCTCTTTCAAGCTCTTCAATTTTTTCTGAAAATTCAGTTTTTGTTGGTGTTTTGAACATATTTTTGTCTCCTTTTAAACATTTATCGGATGTGAAGCCCAAGTTAAAGCGTTGAGCTTTGGCTTGGGTGGAACTGGACGCTTTTTCGGATGTGAAGCCCAAGTTAAAGCGTTGAGCTTTGGCTTGGGTGAAACTGGACGTAAGCGACGTAGGAGTTTGCGAAGCAGACTCCACAGGAGCTGATTTATCGGATGTGCCGAAGGGGGTATTTTTTGCGTTTTGCGAAGAATCTGAAATCAAACTGCAACTTTCAAAAACGCTGAAATTATTCTCAAGCCCTTTGACGGCAGGGTTTACAGCCCCAAGAAAACCTATGTGGCGAAGATTCAAATCCGCGTCCAATGCGATTGAAATCTTGCGGTATAAGCCTTTTTCGACCCAATTTGAAAACTCCGGATGGACTTTATCAATTTTCGCAAAAAGAATATCGCCCTCTCTTTTTACCTCGCAAACCCAAGCATAGGCGGGTTCATCGGTTTTCGGATGCCCCAAAACGACAGGGACTTGTTCTGAAAAATTTTTGACTATCAAATCCAAATCATCGTTTGTCCAAGTGCGTTCATTCCCCGCAGAATCTCTGTGTGTGCCGGATTTGAACACTTGAATCCAATTTTCATGCCATTTCATATTCTGTCCTTTCATTTTTTTAAAAAATAATTCCATTGCCCGAAAAGCTTGATACAGTTAGGAAAAACCTCCGCCATGCCGAATTTAAGTATTGTTGGTGTTAATCAGTCAGTTGCGACCCTGAAATACCCTACACCCTCCCTTGTAATCTTCGGCTTTGCCTCAAAAACAAGAGGAGCTGCTAATTCGAGGAGTGGGTATAAAGCCCTCGTTGCAAAGCTCGGAAATCTTTAATTTGTAACCGAATGTAAATGTTTTTCGATTAAGTGTCAAATTGATTTCTTTAAAGATTTAAAATAGACGTATAAAAAGAGAGGCTATCCCCCATGCAAATTTCACCTTACAGCCCGCAAACAGTGCAAAACCGCAGACAAAACACTCAAGCACAGCCGAATTTCAAGGCAAATCACACTATTTCTTGGGCAAATCCTGCTTTGAATCATAAAATCGGTCAGATTTTGGATGATTTTCCGCCTTCATTCACTCTCCACAAGTTTTCCCCTCCTGAATTGCCTTCGATAAAATCTTTTACGGCACACTTCCCAAAAGGGCATGAGGCAGAAGAAAAGGGCTTTGTGGCTGGGATTTCAGCCCTACGCAAAAAACTTGAAACGGGAACTTTTTTTGGTCATATAATTTCAAATTTTTAGAAAAATTTTACCCGCCTGACATCCACTCATAGATTTTGTCGAGTTTTTCTTTGACATAGCGAAAATCCTCTTTGAGCTCGTCATAAGCTATTTTTGAGGCGAATTTCGACTCGCAGTCATCAAGAATTTCACGATGTTTTCGCTCGAGTTGAGCAGGCGTCGTAAATACGCTCGATTGGATAAAAAACACCATCACCGCAATGATTATAGGTGCATAAGACGTGATTTCTTGCTGCATAAATGCCTTTCTTTGTAACCGAATGTAAATATTTTTCGATTAAGTGTCAAATTGATTTCTTTAAAGATTTAAAATAGACGTATAAAAAGAGGAAAACACCCCATGCAAATCAACAGAATTCAGGCCACGCCCCAAAAAACTCAAGCCCAGCCGAATTTTAAGCACCATTTTTTCATCTGGGGACCTAAGCGTATTATAACCGAAGAATTAGGCAAAACTTTCCAAGCCTTGGAAGATGATGTTCTTAAATACGGAGATAAAGTCATTACAACAAGCCACTCAACCCCTGAAAAAATATTATTGGGCTACCATATCCCCGATAGAGACCCCTTCGCAAGCAGTTTGATTCAGGAATTCTATTACAAGGCAAGAGAACTATGGGGGAAAAACTCCGCCATAGATATGAGCGATCAACGCAATAGTACTGAAAAAAAATATATCAAAGCTCTATTAACAAAAATATCCGAAATGGCAGACAAAAATAATAGGACTTATAGCGATACTTACATCGGCTAAAACACAATAAAGAGAGGAAACCACCCCATGCAAATCAACAGAATTCAGGCCACGCCCCAAAATCGCCCTGTACAGCCAAATTTCAAGCAACACGTTTTTGTAAAAGGTAATTCACATATTATGGAAAAACTGTCCGGACAATTTCGAGATATGCAAAATTATGGTCTTCGATACGGCTATGAAGTTACAACATCAAGCCACTCAACCCCTGAAAATACATTATTGGGCTATTTCATAGATGACAAACACGATTTAGCCAGAAATGCCACAACTGAATACTTTGAAGCGGTAAAGGCCCTGTATCGCAGAAGTTTAGCAGAAATATCCGTAAAACCGAACAGCACAAAAAAAGAATATCTCGAGGACTTGACCCGCCAAATAAACAAAATGGAAGGCAACGAATATAAGCCTTCTTGCAGTACTTTTGTAGGCTAAAACACAATAAAGAGAGGATATCCCCATGCAAATTTCAAGAATTCAGACTACGCCCCAAAATCGCCCTGTACAGCCGAATTTTAAAGGTTTTGTGGGGGTTAAAATTATAGACAGCAAAGTTTTAGGGCAAAGATACACCCCTATGTGCGATAAATTCATAGATCAAATTATTCACATAAGAAAATCTGACCCTAAAAATGAAATCTCACATGTAGTTTACAAAAAACCCGACAGTACTTACGTTGCAGCGTATTTTCCCGTAGGCTTTGAAAGCAAAGAAAGTGATTTCAAGACGGCAGCAGAGGTTATCTCAAAATATAATCCCGATGGCGTTAAGGCTAAAACCATTGCAGGACATTACATGGACGTCCAACAAGAATTTCTGGATTTTTTGAACGATAAATAGGTCAGCTCTTGATTTTTTTGCAGGCGGACTCGATTGCAATGTCGATAAGCTCCACCAAAATATTTTCGAGCAAAGGACGAAAAGCCCCTGAAATAGGCACTCTTGCGAGGACAAAATTTATCGCAAAGCGTTTTTTTGCCATGCCTTTGCCCTCACCGAAATTTGCTTCGGCGGATTCGACAGCTCTTTGAGCCAAAGATGAAAAGGCTTTCGCCACAAGGTTTTTAAGCATTGTATTCTCCTTATTTTAAATTAAAAGCATGCTAAAACATTTTTATGCCTGCAATTTCAAAAGTGTGAAAACTAAAAAAGGTCGAACTCTTTAAAATCAAGCATCTTTGGCGTGCAAAAAAAATTCTGCACAAAATAGCAACTCAATTTCTTCACGGATTTTAAACAGATAAACATAAATAAAGGAAACCAAAAAAATGCAAATCTCAAGAATTCAAACCACGCCGATTCAACGGAAACAAGCCCCACAGACAAATTTTAAGGGCGTAACATGTGTAAGAATCAAAGCAGGCGACGAAATTTTGGATGCTGCTGCAGAAAATTTAGCCATTAATCTTTACTACTTGGATATTTTAGGTAATGATTTTAAAATGTCTTTTCGCAAAGGAGCAAATATTTTCGGCTTCAATTTTCCCCCAAAATACTCGAAAGTCGAAACCATGTTAAGAGAATCTCTAAACGACGTAAAACAAGCCTACCCGAAAGAAACCCAAATAATCACCGCGGATTATCCTAATGCAAAGCTTGCAGATGAAATGAAAAAACTGGCTGGACCGAAAAAAGCCCCAAGTGCGAATTTGGGAACAATAATAAGCGTCAGATTGACACAGCTCGACCACCCTGAAAATGCCGATATCAAAGAGCGTTATAATATAATATTGGATTCAATCACATCAAAAGTTTTAACGGACAAACCATCCGATATGGAGATGGATTTTACTGAAAACATAAAGACTTGGGCGATAAAAACTCCCGAAAAAATGAGTAGGGAGAAAATGCGTAATATTGCAAATTATTTAGGCGGAATAAAACGAAGCTTGCCCGAAAATACCCTCGAGTTCAGAATCTCGAACAATATCAATGCAACTTTAGAAGATGAAATAAAAAAATTACCGAATTAATCACAAAAACAAAGGAAACCAAAAAAATGCAAATCTCAAGAATTCAAGCCACGCCAAGCTTTAAGGGCAGTGCCGCTTTTATTACACACGATAAAAGACATGCGGAAGATATTCTAAAAGATGCCAAAAACATCGCCCGAAATACCCCGGGAATCTTGGAAGCTCTGACTATTTTTCGCCACGATGACGCCTACGGTTTGGGCTACCCAAAAAGCATGGACACCTCAATTGAAACTATGCTCTCAACAAAAGGCATCGACCACGTGTATTCTGACTCTCAGCCTTTGGCGAACGCTATTTTTCAAGTTAAAAAATGGAGCATCGGATTTATAAAAAGCATGCTTGAAGACCCAAAATATACAGAAAAAATACCCTTGAAAAAGAAATAATGCCCGAAAACCCTTGCGATTGCTTCACATTCGTTCGCAAAGACGGAGGATTTTTCTCGTCATTGCGAGGAAGCAATCCCCAAATATGAAAAAATGTAAATCTTTTTTGCACAAAATAGCAAATTCACTGCATCACAGATTTAAAATAGCTGTAATGAATCAATTATCAAAAGTCAAAGAGAGGACTCTTTATGCAAATTACGCGAAATTCAAACACATCTTTTAAAAATTCTTCTACAATAAGAGTTATAGAAACCTGTAACCCAGATGCAAAAAGGGTTTTGGGCAATTATTTTGAGTCGCTGAAAATTGCAGGAAAGGCAGAAAGAAATAACAAATCCATCAAGCCCGGTTATAAAGATATTGCTCTTTTTGTCGGAAAACGAGGCGAGAGCAGTGTTTTTGGGATTAAAATTCCAGAAAAAATTGCAGATATAGAGGCTTCAGTCGAAGAATGGATGGCAGGACTAAAAGGTATGTTTTTTGGCAAAATAGACTACAATCTCATCGAAAAGCCCATGAGACTAAGGGATGCAATCACAACCCATAATATTGCAAAAAATTTCATGGCAGATGCAATTTTACAGTAAGTTAAAGCCAAAAAACCCTTGCGATGTTCACATTCGTTCGCAAAGACGGGATGATTTTGTCATTGCGAGGTTTCCGAAAAAACTGACGCGGCAATCTCTTTAAACATCGAAAAATTAAAACCCTTTCAAATTTTCTTTGCCAAAAAGCTTGTCCCAAGGGGCTTTGTTGATAAAAACTTCGCTTTGACGCTCTTTTTCTGTGTTCGAAACAGAAAGAAGTCCGTTTTGAAGTTTTTCGAGACTCGAAATAGCCTCTAGATAGCTGGTGATAACGATTTGGGGAGTGTCATCAGAAGCGGATACAAGATAAATATTGTAGACGGCGATTTTTTCTGCGACAACCTGCAAAAACGCTGAATGAGAAGCTTCTTCAGGATTATAAGACCCCATAAGGTACGCATCGACAGTCGATGAAGCCCCTTCAATGGCTTTTTCTATTACGGCATCATTGCCCGAAGTCAGCCATTCGAGAAGCTTTTCGGGGATTAAATCTTTAATGTTTTGAATCGTACAGTACATTTTTTTTACTCCTATAAAATTGAATTTTAAAAAGACCGACCTAATCAGCCCACACAGGCAATGGTTTTGGGGCAAAATGCGGTTAAAATAATTCCATCACTAACAGGAAAAATCATCATGCACGACAAATTGCAGAAAAAAATAGAAAAATTTATCGAAGACACTGTCGTACCAGCGTTTTCCAAGGTGGGGGAAGACCTTTATCAAGACGGCATAAAAACGAAATTCACCTCAAAACCATGGCGAAATAAAATCAAAGAAGAAAGCTCGTTTCACTTGTTTGAAGTAAGTTTGAGCCAAGGGGGCAACCAGTTTTGCCAAATTTCTTCATACCTTTCAATCAAAGATGAATCCAGAATCGAATTTTCTTCCTCAATCAAAAAAAATTACGGCTCAAAAACCAAAAGCAAAATTATGGTCGAAAATATCGAAAAAATCGACAAAAACAAGCTTGCAGAAGAAATTTTGAAGAAAGTTTAAAGGGAAAAACATGAATAAAATCACTCTGAAAACAAGGATTTTGGAATTCCTCGCAAATATCGTCCTGCCTGCATTTGAGGAAGTCAAAGATGGGCTTGGAGTGAATTATTCCGAATATATTGAAAACGACTGGAAAACAGTCATAGACAAGGATTCACCCGCAAGACTTTTGGGACTGCCGTTAAAGCTTTGCGAATTGGATTTTCGACACCAAAATAACGATTACACAATCTTTTTGACGATTCAAATCCTCGAAGACCAAGACATAAGCGGGTTTTTCAGCATTTGCTGGGAACATGGCACGATGTGTGCAAAAGATTTATTTTTCGATGAATTATCTCAAACAGATGCGAAAAAACTTTCAGAAAGCCTCAAAACCCTTATACAGAACCTATCTGACAAAACTAAGGTCTGAACCCTCCCTCTGCATTTACGTCATGCCGAAGTTGATTGACTGCTCTTTCAGTTTTACTGACAGCGAAACGTGAAAGATGTCCCTATGCGGGCGGCATCGCAGAAATGTTGTAACCAGTCGGTTGCGACCCTGAAATACCCTAAAGGGCACCCTCCCTTGTAATCTTCGGCTTTGCCTCAGAAACAAGAGGAGCTGCAAATTCGAGGAGACGTGTTTTGATGCAAGTGCTTTCACTTATGTAAAAGCATCAAACCCTGCAATAACGAGGTTTTTGACCCGAATATAAACTTTTGTAAAAGAATTTTCTCAAAAATATCAAATCGAAATATTGATGCTGTTTAATGCAAATACATGCCAAAATAAGAGGAAAAAAGATGATTACACATTTAACAAGCTATAGACCTACTGTTAGAAGCCTTTCTAGGGATTTAACGACCAGATTTTTGGAAAGACACCCGAACTTGGACCTCGCAAGGTCTATCTTAAAAGATACCTTTTTTACAAAACGACTTAGAAGCCCTGCTGCTTTAGACAAATTCTTGCAAAGTCCTCAAGGAGGAGCAGCCAAAATAAAAGGCAGAGTTTTTGAAGATGCAGGGCTACTAAAAGCATCAATTACAATCCCTGAAGGGAAAGAATTGCTGATAAAAGGCAAGAACAACAGCAGTTATCTAAATATTATGGTCAAAGGGACTTTAAGAGCCTTTAATTCATTTTTCAACATTGTTAATATTGCCCCAAAAGGCAAAGCTTCGATCGAAGGGGCAAAAATTTTGGAGAATAAAGGATGGGCTCTCACTTGGAAAGATGTTGGGATGGTTGACAACCAAGAAGGTGCAAAAGGCTATTTTTTAGGGAAAATATACCGACTCTCAAACTTTGGTGGCGAAGCCCATTGTTACGGAAAGGTTCAAATAGCTGATAATTTTGGCGGAGAAGCAACTTTCCGAAACTATGTGGGAGAGGGTAACTGCTACAAAGGAACACAAGTATTTTACGGGGAAAAACCTAAAACACGTAATCGCAGTGAAAAAGGCGAACAAGTATTTAAAAACGAAGGATAAACAGTAAAAACTTCGTCAATAAATAATTTCTTTTAACAAAATAATTAAATTAGAGAGAAAAAACATGAAAATTCCGCAAATATTCGCAACTAAAGTCAATTCTGCAGAAGCACTGCAAAAAATAATAGGGCAAAAACATTCCCCCGCAAGGTTTTTAGGAATGGATGTTTTGCCAAGATTTACTGTCGATTCCAATGTCGTCGACGAATTTTTGATATCAAATACAGAATTGAGAATCCCAAGATATACATCTTTCAGGCTGAAAGCCTCCAAAGGCGAAGGCATGCCAAAATATGCAGAAAAACTTGTACTCGAAAAAGGCAGCCGCTTTAAGGCTCTTTCATCAATTTTTGACAACGTCGAAATGGGCGGAAAAAGACTATCTTTGTTTAAAGCGGGACAATTTGTCGCCCCTTGGTCAAGTTCAAAAGCCAAAATATTTTCTGCAGGCGAAGCTTATAACGAAGGCAAAATTAAAGCCGCCTTTGCAGAAAAAGTCGTAAACCACGGCGACGCAGATATAATGATCGCATGCGAAGTTATAAACCACGGCAAAGCAAATATAGCCCTCGCAGGGGAACTTGAAAACTACGGCAAAGCAGATACCTTTTTTGCAAAACAAGCAGAAAACTACGGCAAAAACAAAAATTTATTCGCTGAGTACCCTGTAAACTCAGGCGATGGAACTCAAGGAAATTTATTTTCATTAATCCCTGAAAATGAAGGCAAAAAACAGTGGAACTTTTTTTCATTTTTACCATTTAATACAAAGGGAACGCAGTTTAACTTTGCAACAGCTGCTGCTTCAAACTCCAAAGAAGGCAGACAGTTTAATTTATTTTCATTTTTCAGCAAAAACCAAGGCAAAAATCAGGCAAACTTAGTCTCTCCCTTCCCTCTGAACGAAGGGGAATACCAAAAGAATCTGGCTTCTGTTATACCTCTAAACAAAAATGGCGAACAGCTTAATGTATATTCGCTTTTCCCTATAAACTACAAAAAAGGCGAACAGGGTAATCCAATATCACTCATTGCAACAAATGAAGGTGAATATCAAATAAACGCCATAACAGGTATAGGAGTCAATAAGGCCCTAAAACAATCAAATATAATGCTGCCTGTTGCAATCAACGAAGGCAAAGAGCAAATAAACGGCGGGACAATTTTTGCACATAGCAAAAAAGGCCTTCAAAAAAACTTTGCAGCGTTTTTCAAAAAATGTACCGGCGGAACTCAAGAAAAATTTTAACCCCAAAAGAAAGAAGGTAAAATATGAAAACCCCGCAAATAGGCACAGTCCGCAATAATCCCATAAAAATCCTTGACCCTAAAGGATTAAAAGAATTTTTAGCGGCAAAAACTTCCCGAGCTATGTTTGCCGAAGCACCAAGCGATGTATTTCAAAGAGCCTCTGAAGAAGGTATGCGAAAAATCGAATTGGATGCAGAGAAAATTTTGGGAATAACAGGTAGAAAAGCAAATTCTCCGCAAGTTGAAAAACCTTTATTAAATCTCGATTTTTTAATCAAAGGAGTTTTAAACGCTCCCGGCATAAGAATTAAAGGCGATGTTACTGCCAAAAATTCAGGCGTAGGGATTTTTGAGACCGTCTTGGGAGATGCCTTCTCAATAGGTGAAGAAAGCCTTGTCAGCGTCAAGAAAGGCATAAAAGGAAGAGCCGTAGCCTCTGATGATGGGGTCATTTCTGCCGGATACATCGGAAGTTACGCAGATGCTTCAAGAAAAGGAAAGATTACTGTCAGAGAAGGTGTAGACTCTTTTGCCACAGCAACACAAGGGGGCGGAATTCGCGTCGATGGCTATGTTTTCGGTGATGTTACAGCCGGCAAAGACAGTTTCATCGAAGTAAAAAATGCAATGCATAACGCCCGTACATACCAAGGCGGCGAGATTTCAGCCGAAAATGTCCTCGGGAACACCGACGGAAAAGACATCCATGTCAAAAGCGAAGTTTTTAAAATGCCGTGGGAAAATTTCGACAAATTCAAAAGATTTGCGTTTTTAAGAACCCTTAACCAAGCTGAAACCCAATAATAGAAAGAGAAAAATGAGAATCCCAAGCATATACGCAAGAACCAACACAAGACCAATCAAAACCCCTGAAAAACTCCAAAAAGCAATGGGCGGTGCCTACTTTATGTCGAGGCTTGAAACCACAGGCAAAGTTTTTGAAGAAGCGTTGAAAAAATCGCAATATAATTTTTGTGAACTCGAAAATGTAAACCTAAAAGTCAACGGCAAAGCGGACTTGGGCAATATAATTCTTGAAAACGCACGCCTCAAAGCACCCTTTGCAGATTGCAAAAATGTTGACATGTACAAACAATCTTTTCTGAAAATAAAAGATGTCAAAGGAAACGCAACGACAGCGGATTCAGGGCATCTTGTGTGCCGAAATGTCGATGGGGACGTCCTAAACGTCTATGGAACTCAAGAAATCACAGCCTCTGTCAAAGGAAATGTCGAAAACGCAGGCGGACTTCAAATCATCGAAAAAAATGTCGGAGGCTACGTCTAAAATGAGGCGGGAGAACAATATATCGGCGGAAATGTCGAAAAATACGCCCTAAATAAAGGTCAAGTCCAATCAATCGGCGGTACTGTAAAAGAATACGCCACCAATGACAACGAAGGATTCCAAATATTAGCCAAAGGCACTCCAAAAGCAACAAATCTCAAAGGCACACAGCTAATCACAGGCGATGTAGATGAAGCCTTAAACCACGACTGCCAAATAATAAACGGGAATGTAAATAAAGCCTTCAACCAAGAAATCACCGATTCAAAAGACTTACAGGCAAATCAAGAAATCAACGGACATGTCCAAAATGCCGGAAATCATTTCGGAGTCCAAAAAATCAATAGTGCAGACATTGCCGAGAATTTCGAAGGCAAACAGGTGATTTTAAAAGATGTACAAGGGGCTTTCAACTACGGAGACGGGGAACAAATCGTATTGAGAAACGCTCGCTACTGCGAAAACCACGGCAAAATACAAAAAATATTCAAAAATGTCGAAGAAGCCGTAAACTACGGCAGAAACCAAATTATAGGCGGAAATATCAAAAGCAAAGCCGAGAACTATCAAGGCAGACAATGGATTGGCGGAAACGCAAAAGAGGTAATAAGCTATGGCGGTGAGCAAACGGTGGTTTTAAATGCCCAAATTGCAACTTGCTACCCTAAAAGCAGACAAGTAATCACAGGCGATGTCTCCCTTGCAAAAGAATTTTTCGAAGGAAGTCAAATAATCACTGGCAAAAAAGGCTTTGAAAGAACATACGCCACAATCCCTTATCCTGCATACAATTGCACAGAAAAAGCCTTGGAAAAAAAATGATTTTTTAGTTTATTTGGGCAAAAAATCTTATTTTATTCAAAAATTAAATCAAGTAAATTAGTGCTTGGTTCATTTTCCGACATTTGCTGCCCAAAAAGATGTTTATTTTCTTTTTTGAATCTAAATAATTCTCTGAAAATTGTCCAAGGAGAATATAATTCTGTCGAATCATAACCATTATAAAGAGCAATTTCATCAAACAAATCCAGCAACAATCTCTGTTTATTATAATGATGAATCATTTGATTTTCTTCTGCAAGATTGATATCTAACAAATCGGGTCTTAAAGAAGCTATGCTTTGCAAAATTCTTCCCACAGAAGGCTTAAGCCCCAAGACAGGGAGGCTTTCAATCTTCGGGATATTATGCAGGTAAGCAAAATTACTTCGAACCAGATTTGCTTATTAATGAGTTGTTTAAATTTTATGAGTTGAGCGGGATTGGTTGAAGTTTTCCTCAACAATCTTACATTCTAGTTTTAAGTTATGAATAGAAAGTGTTTTACAATTCGTAATATTTATAAGAACAATTTGACAATTATTTTGATAAATATTTCTTTATAAGAACATAAGGTTATATTATTATAGGATGGTTTTATTATGGCAGAACAATATTTATGGCAATCTGTGCCTAATCAAGGTTACAATAAGTACGGTCAAGGGGTTATTGGACCAGGCAGCAAGGAATCTTTAGATAAAGCAGTTAATTTTCATGCAGGCGATGGCAAGACTATTACAAGAATTGAAGTCTTAGCAAAAGATACTGTAGTTCCATATCGTTGGGGTGATTTTGGAACTGATTATTTCTTAAAAAGTGGTGATTTAAAAATGACATATGGTGAGGAACCTGTTGATTATATGGCAAAAAGATGGCAAGATTTGGCTAAACAACAAGGAGTCACAAAGCTTCTTGATGAGGCTGGCAGCATTAACGTTGCCTTGATGGAGTCTACTCATAGAGACGCAAAAACAGGTGAATATTTATTAAATAAATTAAGAAAACCAGGAACAGTTGTCGATGCAATTAAAGATGCAAACATAGGTGTAGCTATACCAACTCCAGAAATGAAGTATATTTTATCATCAGAGGCTCTTAAAGCAGGTGCTTTACCAACTGAATTGAAGCCTGGTATGGTTATTGCTCAAGATGCCTTAGGAGTTTATTCACCACCGTTAAAGACATTGCTTAAAAAAAATAAGCCAGTTGATGCTGCTGGACAAGCTGTTTTTGATAAATTGACGAAATTTGGTCGTATTCAAGATTTGGCTACGAAATACGCAAAAGATGGCGGGCTTCCAGCACAAAGTGCTGAAAAAGCAATTCAAAATGCTTGGAAGTTTGTACAAAAATGGGCAACTAAAATAAAGTAAAAATCTAATTGTAATAGTAAAATAAATATTAAAAAGCCCTCTAGTTTAATCATAGAGGGCTTTTTTAGATATTTTATATATTATGCCCCATATGCTTCTCGAACAAAAACAAGGCATCCCAATAATAAGACCACTGCACAAGCCCAAAATTTTCAATTTTGAGGCTTTTCAGTGGTCGCCATTACAAAGGTGCGAAACGGCTGAAATGACTAATTTCAGACGTTTTGACACTAGCCGAGAAAGACTTTGCTCAAGGGCATTTTTGTCAAAAAATGGACTTGTGCATTAGTCTTATAATTTTCTTTGTTTTTCAAATACCCAACAAAATTATAATGGGCAATATCATTTCGTAATTCTCTGAGGCAACTTCTTTTTTTCTTAAATTGCTTAAAGTCATCGGGTACAGAAAAATAAAATATATCCCTTATTTCATCTACAGTAAACTTTTGATGCTTTAAAACAAAATTTAATAAATCAGGCAAATATAAACAATTTATAAGATTTTTTTTATCTTTAGGATATTTTTTTTAAGAAAAAAGGTCTACAAAAAAACCTAAAAAAAAATTCACAAGAATTGCCAGCGCAAACATCAACAATGGCTTTAAAAGCTTTTATTAATAATTATAATCGCATCAAGCGACCATACATTTTTGAAAATTCAATGCCATATCTATTAATCATATAAATAAGTTTAGCATAAAATAAAATGAATGCACACCTCAAGGATGTGCATTTTTTCGTCTTTTGTACTGAAGAAGCCCGCAAAGCAGACCAAAGCCTTAAACACAGTTACCTGTGAGTACAATTGTATTTTACCATTCTTTCATGAAATCTTTCATGAAAAATAAACATTTTTTATCAAAAATAGCCCAATCGGGCGAAACATTTTTTTACAAAAGCCCGAAATCGCCCTCTGAGAGCCCATAATTCTTGATAAAATACTCTTTTGTGAAATTCACGCCGGTATCTTTCAGAATCTTGTCTCGCTCTGCCAGAGAGGTTTTCAAGGTGTCATCATCTTTAAAAACGAACTTTACAGGCGGGCTTGAAGGATAGTTAAACTCTACAATCCAAGCTATAAGCTGGTTTATGGTCGCTTCAACAAGTCTTACATCCGAGAGCAAAATATCGTCTCTGACCTCTGAATGCACCTTCCCTGCTGCGTATGAACCATTTTCACCCAGTTGGGTTGTAAGGGTCTGCCCGAGGATGGCTTTTGAAATTTCTTCATTATTAAACTGCACTAATTTGGCGTAAACATCGGCTGATTGTGCTTTTGAGCCCGATTCGACAAGCTCGATTGAACAGTTATCATCAAAAACCGCAACACCGTCTTGCACCATATTTTCTAAGGCATCACGAAGGCGAATCGCTTCTGCTTCAAGGGTTTGGCGAGGAATTTTGCCCATAGCCCACGGCATACCGTATTTTTCTGTGAAAGACACCCAAAATTTGATTCCGCCCTTTTTGAAAGTTACTGGCCAAAAAACGCTTGAGAGTAGCTTTTCGCCGTAAGGGTTGAGATAACTCGGATTATATTTCGGGCAAAGAAATTTCTTTTCGGGGACTATTTCGCCCTCGTAGAGGCTTTTTTGGGATTTCAGGCGAAGATTGTTGTCTTTATCGAAACAAAACCACTCCTGCGGCTTGGCTTCGACCTTGAAAGGCACGATATGAGAGTCTTTCACCTGCCAAACGACCTCAATCGGCACAAAACCGAACAAAGGTGCATTGAGAATTTCGTTCATCAATTTTGGCATGTCAAGAGAGGCGAAAACCCCCTCAATCAGCTCCAAATTGGGGTTTTCACCCTGAAGCTCCCAGCTTTTGCACACGACACCTGATTTTCGGCTCATTGTGCAGGCTTTGACGTGCGGGTCGGTCAAAAGTTCTCGATAAAAAGAAATTCCACGCCCTTGAGACGCCAAAACGCTGTCAGGGTCAGGGAAAATCGAACCGAAACTGTAAAGGTCGACATTTTGAGAGGTCGCAAGCTCTTTTGTGAAGGTTGTTTTCATGGTTTTTTCCTTTATTTATAGTGATATTTTTTTGTTGCAAAAAATCTTTATCTGCCCCCCGAAACCCTTGCGATTGCTTCACATTCGTTCGCAAAGACAGGGGATTTTTTTGTCATTGCGAGAAAATCTTCAACAGGGCAAAACCAGCCTACCCGCGTAAGTGAAAAGCGAAATAAATCAGTAAAAATGCTGAAATTTTCGCTTAAATATTAACTTTTGTAAAATTCAAAAAAATAAAAAGCAAATTTTTTTTTGAGAAGACTTAAAATAAACAGTTAAGCAAACAAAAGGAAGGAAAAATCATGCAAATCAACTCTTATTCGCCACAAATCGCCCAAAACAGGCAAAACGCCACAAATTTTGGTATAAAAAAACCTAAGATTATAAAAAAACCTGAGATTGAAATCTACGATTTCTTTAAAAAACCCTTCGACTTTAACGAATTCCCGAAAAAACCTGAAAAAACCCCTGTAACTTACGACAACATTATTCGAAAACTACAAATAATGGAATCAATGGAATCTGAAATTGCGATACCTAATATAGATTCAAAAATACCTAAAATTATCGACCCCAAGAAAACCAATTCCTTCGATCCGGAAATATCTAAAACAAAAACAAAAAATCCTTAAGCCCTGAAAATTCGGGCAAAAATATAGCTAAAACGCCTTCACGATGCGGGTTTTAATCTCCCAAATCGAGGCGTTTTTTCTATGAGAAAAAACTTTGCACGACAAAACTTCAACGCCGTTTAATCCTCTGATATTTTCCAAAAAATCAAGCACGCCTTCGGTTTTGGCGGTTTCAAATGTTCGCAAAAAATAAAAAAAGCTTACATCCAAAATCCCTTTTTGTTCCGAAATGCTTGCGTGTAAGGGTTTTTCGAAATCCACGCCACGAAAATTAATCACCGCAACGGGATTTTGAGAAATATATTTGTACTGCGAAATATCCCTAAAAAACATCTCCACAGGCGGATTTTCAGAGTCTACCGCAAGGTCGGTTTTTAAAGAATTCAAAATTTCGTTTATCATAAAATGCCTTTCTGTAAATTTTTTTGCCCGCAAAGACGGGATTTCTCGTCATAGACGCAGGAGCGAAACTTTTTTTGTCATTGCGAGAAAATCTTCAACAGGGCAAAATCCACACGCCTTCTGGAATTTACCCATATTTCTTAGCGAAGTGAAACGGTGAGGATTTCTGAAAAAAATCCGTAAGTGAGGAGCGAAAATGAAACCTTCTAAAGCCCAAAAAGGTCATTGGGCGTGCAATTTAGGGTTTCACAAATTCTTCTGATATTTTTAAGACTCGGAATGATTTTGCCTGAATTCCAAGAATAAATCGCCTGATTCGGCATGTCAAGTTCAATAGCTAAACGGTACAAACTCCACTGTTTAAAGTCTTTTGCGGCTTTTTCAATATCAAGTTCCATCACTAAATCTCCTTTCTATATCTTCAACAGCAAAACCCCTGCCACACAGGGTAATCTGTCTTTTAAAACCTCATAATCAATTTGTAGCAATACTTTTTCTACCTTTAGGATAACCTTTCAAAAAAAAATAAAAATCACAAAAAATAACTAGTTAAAAATAACCAGTTTTTGGGTGAAAAGCTTGATATCAAAGGCTTATAATAGAGTCTGCCGCCACAAGAAACACGCTTTAAATATAAACTTTTGTAAAACTTTTAGATTTGCTGTTCATTTTGTTTTATCATCGTTTTTAAAGCATCTGATGAAACTCTTAGCCAAAAAAGGGGGAAACATGAAAATCCTAAACCTTAACACGCCAAAAATTTTGGAAATCCCGAAAATTAACAAATTTAAAAATCCAAAGGCAACAGGCGGTGCAATAAGACTTGACGACTGGAATCTGCCAAAAGAAGCTCCCATGACAAAAGACATCGAGCAGGCTTTGTACGATGCGGAAGCGACCTGCACGCCTTTATATTGGGCATAAATCAAAATTAAGGAGAAAATATGAAAATTCCACCTATAATCACACCGAAATTCGCAAATCCAAAGGCAACAGGCGGAGCAGCAAGGCTCAATGCCACAAATCTATATCAAGGGGCTTTGAAAATCTCGCCTTCGAAAGAATCACACGCCAAAATAGCTGAAATAGCCGCCCAGAAAGGTCTTAAACTGTTGATAGGTTCAGACTCCAACGGGGCTGAACAGATATATATAAAAACTCAAAACCCCATAGAAGCCGACCGTATAAAAACTGAAATCGAAATGGTTTCAAAGGGAACCGCAGTCCAAACCTGTTCGCCTGCAAAAGCAGATGCAGGGGTCTTTTTGAAAGAAATAAAAGAAGCTTTGCCCTTGATATATTTTACTTAACCAATAAAGGAAAACCCTATGAAAATATCAAATATTTCGCCTCAAACAAGGCAAAATCAACCGAATAAGCAAGTAAATTTCGGGATGCTGAAAATCACAAAATTACAGCCAAATCTTCCGATAAGAAATGCTGAAGCTTTCAATAATGCTCTGCTGAAAAAGCTTGATAAAATTCTACAACACCAAAAAGGAAGCATTCTCTATCCCGCAAAAGAAGGCGATGACTTGTATTTAAGCACCAAATACGCTCATATGACTTATCATGAAGAAAAATTAAAAGACGCTTTTAACAGACTAATCGGAAACGACCGCGATTTGAAAAACCAAATAAAATTCTCTGTCGCCACAGAAGACGAAGCCAGAAAAAATCCTGTGCCAAATGTAAATACTTTTGAACCTCCAAAATCAGGGCTTTTGCCTCCACAATCGCCTGTCATCCTCGGGCCGGGCACAGGGGGAACTACATCGCCCATCCTCGGAAGTGTTGAAAGAATCACAAATTACAGAGCCTACTAACTTTAAGAGGGAAACATGAAAATCTCAAACGATACAAAATCAAATTTCAAAGGGACAAAAATCACAAATGCCCCGAATGAAGCTCACCTCAGAATCAGGCAGATAGCAGTCGCCCACAATCATACGATTTTGCAAACCAAAGATGCCTTGTATATCAACACCAAAAAAGGCAAGCTCGAAAATAAATTCATAAAATTGATGGAAACCAAGCTGAAAGAGGTTTTTCCCGATGCTGAAAATATAAAAGTCGAAGCATACCCTGATGATGAATTTCAAAACCTAAACAAGGGAGAAAGCACTCTAGACAGACTTGAAAGGTTGAAAAGACGGAAAATCTAGTCCAAGAAAGGGAAACCCGAAAATGAAAGTCCAAAATACCCAAACAAATTTCAAAGCCATCCATATCAAAGGCAAACCGAATTTATATCCGCACCTGACAGACGAATCTTTGGCTACATTGATAAATCTTCAAAAGGCAGCGGGAACTCACCATGTTTTGCCGGGAAAAAACCATACAGACCACTTTATTCGCACCGTCGCAGATTCGGAAGCTGAAAAAGCAATGATAGAAAGGTTAAAAAGTGTATCACCCCAATCGGAAATCAAAAGCATTGCTGATGATGCCGTAGATGCACTCTTGATGCCTGTGAGAAGCCTTGCTAAAGAATATACACCGTAATTATGCAATAATAAGGAGACCCCAAAAATGAAAATCCAAAATACCCAATCCCAGCCAAGTTTTAAGGCTTTGGTGATAAAAAATCATCTGTCGTCTTCAACTCTTGAAAAAATATCGGAAAAACTCCAAGCCAACGGTTTTGAAGCACTTTTGGGAGAATCTTTTATAGGCTATGACAGACTTTGCATCAACACAAAACAGGGTACAAAAGAAGAATCACTCATGAAAACAGCTTTGGCAGCTATTTTGGGCGATAAAAACCCGATTGTGTACGCCCCTGATGAAACCGCCAGCAAATTGGTCGAAAGATTCTACTTTCGACACCCTAAAATTTTAAATAAATATATACCAAACCTTTAACTAAGGAAAACCCAAAAAATGAAAATCCAACAAAACCAATCCCAGCCGAGCTTTAAGGCTTTAATTATAAAAAATAAACTAGCACCTAAAACCCTCGAACGTGTATCAAATCTGACCCAAAACACTGGATTTGAAGCACTTTTCGGGCAAACTTTCTTCGGAGGCGACAGACTTTGCATCAACACAAAACAGGGTACAAAAGAAGAATCACTCATGAAAACAGCTTTGGCGGCTATTTTGGGCGATAAAAACCCGATTGTGTCCGCCCCTGCTGAAAAAGCCCTAAAATTAATCGAAAGATTCTCTTTTTGTCGTTGCAAACCGCTTGAAAAATCGGTCAATGAAACTTTTAACTAAGGAGACCCAAAAAATGAAAACCCAAAATACTCAAGCCCAGCCAAGCTTTAAGGCTTTAACCATAAGAGGTAATGTAAAAGAAGGAACTCTTACAGCAATGCAAATCGAAGCCAAAAAATACAGGCATACCTTAGAAAAAGGGCTTTTGCCTTCTAATGAAATGGTCTATTGCATTCAAACTCAAGGCGGTAAACTCGAAAAAAGTCTCAAAATGCAGCTGATAGAAATTATTCGCCAAGAAAATTCTCCCGCAAATAGTTTTTTAGGAGGCTTTTTCAACAAAAAAGCCAAAGTTAAAGTCCGCCCATTGAGCGAAATCTTCAATTTTATCAAAAATTACGATAATAAAAACCCAAGAGAAGCAGCGAAAAAAATGTTCAAAAAAGCCGCAACTCTAGCCCAAAAAATATCCTACGCATAAGCTTAATCGCAGAAAAAAAGAAAAATGAAAATACGAAAAACCAAGATACCACAATATTTTAGTGCAATAGAAATCACAAATATTAAACCTGAATCAAAAAAAATCAATGAAATGCACAAATTCGCCAAACATGAAAAAATCAAAATTCAAGACGGGCTGAATCCACAGCACCAACCGTCTTTTTACCTGATGACACAAGAAGAAAAACAAGAACCGAATCTTTTAAAATGCCTCAAAGCAATTTTTCAAAACAGCGAAGCACGCATCGGAATTTGTTCGCTACAAGAGGCGAAACAAGCCTCCACAAGGCTTTTGGATGAATTAGCCTGATTTTTGAAAGATGAAGTAAGAGCTAAATCAACGTGAGTTGGCGGGCATTTTCGACGCAGGAGCGACAGCGACGCGGCAATCTCTTTGAAACCCCGAAACCCTTGCATCAAAACACGTCTCCTCGAATTGACAGCTCCTCTTGTTTCTGAGGCAAAGCCGAAGATTACAAGGGAGGGTGCGGTATTTCAGGGTCGCAACCGACTTGAATTGATAAAACCTTCCCGCAAAAAAAATACCCCCCTTACCCGCCTTTAAAAGCAGGCAAAGGGAGTTTTTCAGGGAGTTTAGGGAGGTCTAAATTTTCAAAAAGACCCATTTGGATTGAGGATAAATTTGAATAACATTTTTTGATAGTGCCAAATTCGTTGCATCTCAAAAAATACCCTGAACCGCCCAGCACAAAGCTTTGGGAGTATTTGCAAATGATTGACGGCTTGATTTTGTCAAAAAGTTTTCGTGCTTTGTCATTGGTTTTTCTGACCTCTGAAACACTGCCATCAAAGCCTATTCGCCGAATTACAAGCACAGAATGCGAACAAACGGGGCAAGCCTGAAGAAAATAAGCATAATTAAGTACAAGCCCACAGCGGTTTTCAAGCTTATATGCATCGCAAACCCTTCTTTTATTGCAACATTCTATGTATGGCATCACAATTCCTCAATCATAGCAAATATTTCGGGGTCATCGGCAATATTTTGGAAAAATCCGCATATCAACCGAATGACAGCCTAAATCGCCTGACCATCAAGGGTGTGGGAGATTTAAGATAGGTTTATCTTACAAAAATATTTATATCTTTATAAGTCCTCCAAATGATTGACACGCATTTGTTGAGTATTTTTTGAGGAAAGAAAAATCGTTTATACTCCATAATAGCAAAGGTTACAGCCCAAGGTGTAAAGAGATGTAACTATTTCACCCAAAAATCTGCACCCGTTCTTGGAATGATTTAAAATAGGCATAATAAGAAAAGAGGATGCCACCGATGCAAATTATAAATGGACAAAGAATCGTTTTTCTGCCTCAAAATTCGCCTATCATGCAAGCCATAAAGCACCGCAGACAGAAGCATCCGGCATATTTGCAGCTTCCGCCTGAAAGAATGAGTGCTTTGTCGCCAAAATCGTTTCTTGAAAAAATCGTCTCGCACTTTTCAAAAAAAGTTCGCCCGCAAATTTTTGAAAAAAACTGGGAGTAAAAAGCCTAAAACCTACCTTAAACAGCCTTCGAAACATAATTTTGGTGAATATAATTGTTAAAAGGTGCGGTTTTTTTGTGTTTATTTCTGAAATTGAGCTGAATTCCTGTGTCTATCTGCTCATAATCCCTTACAAGATAGACTTTACCATTGATATCAAAGAGTTTTGGGGCTTTTAAAATCCGATCCGGAACTCTTTGTTCTTGAGCTTCTTTTCTCAAAGCACCCAAGTGATTTAAAACTTCATAAAGCGTAAAAAACTTAGCCCCACGCCCTTCAGGGGCAATAAGTTCTGCATAACCATTTTGGAGAGACGTGTCCAAATTACCCAACTCAAAAATTGCAGAATCGATAATCCCATTTTTTTCAGCTTTTTCCCAAATCCTATCACAAATCTTGTGATTCAGCTCATACTGCGTTTGTTGAGAATATTGCCCGTCTATGTGTGCCTTCGAAAAAGGGTTGGGCTTGCACTCCAAAAAGGTCAAAAACACATTCGCCATCCTATCGACATATTTTTCTTCCATTTTTTCAGCCCCTTCAATATTTCCCTGATTTTCCAGAGCAAAACATTTTTTCATCAAAGGACTGAAAGGATTCGTAGAAATACTGACCCTTTTATAATAAATGGCATCAGGGTTTTCTTTTATGTACCTCGCAAGCTCTTCAGCTTGAGTTTGAGCCCATTTATCCTGAATCGCCCAGCCGGCAGTGTCAATCAAAAGTGGTTTGCGTAATTTTGTGTACAAAAGGTCAACAGCCTCCGTGATTCCGTGGAAACCGCCCTTCAAATCAGGCATTTTCGTCGCAATCGGGTCAGAATCCCAAAAAGGGGAAATGCTACGCTCTTGAGAAAATATCGAAAAAGGTAATGATGTACGCTTATTGAACTCGCTTATGCCGCAGACCAAATCGACAAAATCCTCCCAAAGAGGCGAACTTATGTGCGTATCGGTGTTTCGAATCGGAGGTTTGGCATCTAAATAGCAGTGAGAACAAGCGTTTCGGCACCCTCGCATAGTGGGAATCGAACAAATATTAGTTGTTGCGATAAAAGTTTTGATAATATCAAGCCCCTTAAAGACCTCGATACCTTTTTGTGCACCGTCAAATTGTTTCATAATCGCTAAGAAATCAGAGCTTATAGGAAATGCCTTCGGAAACTTGAAAAAACCTTTGAAAGTAGTGTTTTCAGGCGATTTCAGGCGGTGAGAATGATTTTGTCCGAAATTCGGAATTTTTTCATGCCCAAAATATTTCATGCCCAAAATTTCAGGATTATTTTTTTGAGTTTTTTGCCCTGAATAAAAAGCTGAAATCCTTTCACTGAAGGGCTTAATTCCCATTAATTGATTTTTTTGAGGTGAAGAAAAAACGACCAATTTTGACCTTTCATGGCAAATTTTTACTTTTACCATGATTTTAAAGCTCCTGAAAAAATAAAATTGCGGGAAAAACCAAAATATAAACTTTTGTAAAAAAAAACAAAAAAAAGGTCATTTCTTCGCTTCAGAGATTTTAAACTGAAAAGAAAACAACATTCTGCATACATATTACAAAATGAAAGGAAGAAAATCATGCAAATTCAACCTCAAAACACGACGAATTTCAGGGCTTTACACGTCAAAGGCATCCCTGTAGAAAATTTTTCACAAATTCGAAAAATAGTCTCTGAAACAGCTCCGGGAGTTGAGCATCTTTACCGAGCACCCAAAAAAGGCTCTGCTGTTTTCAATGCCCAAATCGCAACTGAACAGTTTTCTGATGAGGAAACAACTATGGCAAATAAAATCAAGGATTTGCTTTCAGCACCCAAATCTCTAGCTGTATTTGAAGCAGAGCAAGCGGCACAGAAAGCAACTCCGAATATTCCGATTCGCAAAGCACCCGCCTATGAAATCGCCTCTGTCAGAAACCTTGAAGTTTTGGCATAAAAGTAAAAGGACTCTCGAAAAATGAAAATTCAACCGACCCCATGTTGTCCGCAAAACCGCACACCAAGGCAAGCAAAGCCGAATTTCGGGAAACTGAAAATCGATAATGCAACCCTGTCTGATGCGATGAAAGTTTTTCTTGAAATGGATAAATATCCCCACATAAAAACAGTCGGAAGCGTTACAGGCAAAGATTCTGCGGATTTTATGAATATAGAAATCGCAACTCAAAAAAATTCAGTTTTTGAATCTGATTTATTTCAAAAATTTAAAGACATGCTTTTAAATCCCCAAAAATCTCAAGAAGAATTCGAAGCGGAACTTGAAAGAAAGAAAAATGGCATAATTTTGCCCAAAAAACCTAATAATGTTTCGATTTCTATGTTTTAAAAAGGAAAAATTATGGAAACCCCAAAAAACTTTGCAATCGCCCTAATAGGCATGCCAAAACCGTCTTTGGCTCTTAGGTTGCTTGCCGCCAAAAATCATATGCCCCTTGTTATAGGAAAAAGTCCTCAAACGGGAAAATTAACCCATATTTTATACCCGAAACCTTTGGAGCAAGATGCTTTTATAAAAAATTTGCAAGAAATTTATAAAGACAAACCCGAGATAAAAATCACCCCTATAGACCCCAAAGAAAAGCTTTGAAAACAGACCTTCTTCAAGCCAAATATGAATTTTTGTAAAAAAATCCCGCAAAAAGGTCATTTCTTCGCTTCAGGGATTTTAAACTAAAAAGAAAACAACATTCTGCATAAATATTACAAAGTGAAAGGAAACACCCCATGCAAATTCAAAACACACAAGCCCAAAATTTCGGAGCTTTAAGATTTCAACCAAAAAAAGGAGTCCCAATGACTCCTGCAATGTCTGAAAAAATCACTCATCTCACATCAAACATGAAACCGACTCTGTATAGTAAGGAAGATTCATTGGTTTTAGCAACTAAATACCAAAGCGATGCAGAGCGTGCAGCCAAGTCATTATTGGAAAAGAATATTGCCGCTGACCCTGCATTAGCAAATAAAGTTGATATAAAGAGGGTTGAAGACACCGTATTATTCAACTAAAAACCATTTTGACAATCCGTGAACTGAATATTCATGGATTGTCGAAAAATACCTAACCCCATAAGAAAGAGAGAAAAAAATGAGAATCCAAAATACCCAAAACCAGCCGAATTTTAAGGCACTTAAAGTTTATGAAATGGTAAATCCATCTGATATAAGAAAAGTTCAACACGAATGCAACAGAAGAAGATGCCTATTATTAAAAGGAGCCCTTTCGACCGAATTTTTCGCCCGCACAACAGCAGGCAGTGAAAAAGAAAAAGCCGCAATAGCAGCAATTGAAAATATGAAAAATATCGGGACCCTAAACAAAGATGTACTGGTCCAATCCATACCTGATGAGGAAGTAACCAAAAATCTTCCCGTAAATTACAAGGTAGAATACGTTCAGCCCGAAAAAAAATAAAATTGCCGTCTTTTATAAGAAAGAGAGAAAAATGAGAATCCAACAAACCCAAAACCAGCCACATTTTCAGGCGATAAGATTTGCAAATGTAAAAACCCAAACAGATGTAAAAGCTCTTGAAACCCTTACAGGCGAAGCAAATCGCACTATTGCAAAAAGGGTTCCGTATGTTCCAATTTACGATACCCTCACCAAAAAAGGCTCTGCGGTAGAAAATTTCATGCTGGAAAAATTCGCAGAAATGCAAAAACACAACTTAATAAGTAAAGACGTAACAGCCATATCTGTGGCGGATTAAGAGGACAAAATGAGAATTCAACCCACACAAAACACCCAAAATCGACCGAAGTTCGGTGCTTTAGAATTTAAGCAAATTAGTAACCCGAGAATTCTCACAGCAATAGAAAAAATGGGCGAAAAATTCGATGCCCCTTATAAAATAACCATAAACGAAGACGGAAAGCTGGGGGCAATTCTTGAATCCAAAATAAATGATGAACCGACAATAATAAAATTTTTGGATAAATTTTTTAAATCATGATTAAGAGGACAAAATGAGAATTCAACCCGCACAAAATACCCAAAATCGACCGAAGTTCGGTGCTTTGCGATTTACAAAAATTACAAACCCAAAAATTTTTACAGCAATAGAAGCAGCAAGCAAGCAGTTTAAGGCCGAATATAAAATAACCATAAACAGTGATGGAAAACTGGGGGCATTACTTAACTCCAATATCGAAGATGATGAAAAAATACTAAAATTTATGAATGAATTTTTTAAATCATGATAAAGAGGACAAAATGAGAATTCAACCCGCACAAAATCAACAAAACCAGCCGAATTTCAGACAATTGGTTTTAAAACTTCCGGTCAAAAAAGACTTGGAGGTCGTACAAGATTTGGGCGAAAAATTGAAATTTAATGTCATGCAAAAACATAATCAAACCGACACTTACCACATCGACACAAAGCATAATAGCCTTTTGGAGAGGGTTTTGAAGGGGATACTCAATTATAAAAAAAATCAAGGAATTCTAAGCGAAAGTGCAAATTTCGTCGCAAAATAGGGCATTTAAAAATGAGAATTAATCTGTATAACCCCAAAAAACAATCGCAGCCTGCCTTTAAAAGACTGGAAATCACAGACATCCATCAGGATTTTATCGGCAAAGTCCCAAAAAAACTTGATGAATTTTGCAAAAACGAAAAATGGCCCGAATGGAAAATGATAACACAAGACAAAACTGCACCTTTGGGAAAGATTTTTTACACCGTAACGATTGCCACAAAAGCTTTTTCTGACTTGGAATTTGACTTGTATAATGCACTTATAAAGGGCGGTCTTTTGGGCGAAAGTGCCAAATGCAGAGCTTATGCAGACGAAATTCCCGCCAAACCCGCTATTGAACACGCTTTGAAATAGCAAGATTTTTCTCGTCATAGACGCAGGAGCGACAGCGACGCGGCAATCTCTTTAAGCCCCAAGCTCAATACCCCTCGACAAAGCTAGAAAGCCTTTTTGGACGTGCATTTAAGGCAGTAAGTGGGCGAGAGGTCATTTCTCTGTGGCGATAATTTGCCATCATCAACGCATCGAAAAAATCGGGTGAATGCCCGAGAGTTTTTTTAATCTCCTTTTTCGGTTGCAGCACAATGGTTTTGTCCGAATCGAGGGAATAGTTTATTGCAAGAATTTCGTTGTGAAGCCTCTGATTTTTGATGATTTTTATGGAATCGGAATAAATGCTTTCACGCAAGAGCCACGCGGCTTCCGCCCGTTTATTTTTGAAATTGTAAAAAGGTAATTCACTTCGAGGCGACTCCCCCCCGACGAATTTTGTCGCCAAAAATCCCTCTAAAAGCAGAGTATTCAAGCATCCCGCCCCAACCCCGACAGAATCGACTATTATGTTATAAGGTTTTATGCCAAATTCCTTTGCCCGCAAAAGTGCTACATGAGCGGATTTGACCTCGTTTTGCTTTTCAAAAGTTTCAAAACGAAAAACACACCCGCCTTGCATATAAGCAAAAACTGTCAAATCCGCCCCCTCATCAGCAGGGTCTATCGCCAAAATCACATCCCCGAAAAGCCCTTCAGGCTTGCTTTCTATGGTTACGGCATTATAAAATTCCTGCGAAATCAGAGAATTTGAATCCTGCGAATAATACCAATCATTGTGCAAATACCGCCTTTTTTGCTCCGGCGGAAGGCTTTCGAGCATTTTTATATAGTCTTTTGTGAGATTTTTATTGTCAAAAGGCAAACTTTCCTGAAAATAGGCGTATTCAGGCAGTTTCCGCTCTATATAAGGGTCATAAAAATCGTGTTTCACCCAGGTATTATTTGGGTTACAATTTGCCAAAACAAACGGTGGAAAATCAACAACACCGCTTGTTTTAACCTCATTAATACTGCAACTCCCGTCTTCATTGCGAGGAGCAAAGCTACGCGGCAATCTCAAGGAATTTCCACTCTCAAAAAAACCGCAAGCCACGCCATCAGGCGATTCTTCAGGCAGATTTTCTTCATCCGCCGAAACGCAATTACTGGGATATTTTTGACTGTTTTTAGATATTGTCTGTTTTTTCTCATCGCAAAAAACCTCTTCGACAGAGAAAACCCCATCCCCACAAGGATTTTGGGCAGATTTTGCAGGCTTTTCGAGACGAATTTCACTTATTTTTTGCCCGTTGTTGCTATGCGTCGATTTTAAAGATTTTTTACCCTCAAAAAAACCGTAAGCCTCGCCATCAGGCGATTTACAAGAAATTGAACCCGCCTTATTTTTTGATTCTGAATTTTCGCAAGCCTCGCACGAAGAGGGCTTTAAGGAGCGAATATTTGTGTTCCAACGTCCGACTCGAGAGCGAACGGTATGAAACACGTGCTTTTCGACCTGATTTACCTCTTCAAAAAGTGCGCAGCTCAACTCCAAACCCTTGATATTGTTGCAATCAGGGTCTTTTTCGGAGTCCGCCCAAAGAAAAAGAATCTCGGAGCCGTTTTTGTAAGTCGCCTTAAAATCAGACAGCACAACGCTTTTTTGCGTTTTTGTCTCCGCCAACACCCGCAAATACGAGGGTATCGTGTTATTTTTGAGATTGACGGTCGATTTTCTGAACACCCCGACTCGAATCGGAGCGAATTCAAGGCACAGCTTGTGGAGCAAAAGCAAGCACACGAAAGACTTTCCGCTACCTGCACCGCCCGCTAAGATAAAGAGATTTTTTCTTGCACGATATTTGGTAAAATCTAATATAAACTTTTTTTGTTTTTCTGTCAATGCCATGTCTGTAAATCCTTATAGGGCAACGCTTTTTGCCATATCAACATTTCTTTGAACCGCTCGAAAAAATGGTAAATCCAATTTATCTTGAATACATCCCTTTTAAAAAATCTGTGTAAAATTTTCAAGCAAAGTTTGCTGAAATATGCAAAATTATCGCAAAAAACTTCGAAAAATCAGGCGGGGAAGTGGCATTTCCTGCCCAACAAATTGACGAGGAATTACTTCCTTCTGCTTGCCCAAAACATAACCGAATAAAGGGTTTTAATACTTCCTAGCCAAGTGCGATTTTGCCTTAAAATACCCCAAAATTTTATTTTCATAATGAAAAAGCCTGCGGATTTCAAAAGCACTTCCTCGCTGAACGTGGAAGAACTTCCCCCCTCCGATAAAAATTCCGACGTGCAAAATATCTCTGCCGAATCGAAACACAATCATATCAAGGATTTCAGGAGTATCAACTTTTTCGAAATTCTCCAAAATGCGTGCAAAACCTTCCGCAAAATATCCCTCTTTCGCTTTTGGCAGTGCATATTTCGGCAAATCCCCATACAGATGATATAAAGGTTCAAAACACCCTAGATAATTTCCGCATGCATCAAAATCCTGATAAGGCTTGCCTACAAAGGTTTTTAAAAATTCGACCCCTCGCAATTTTGAATCTATAAGAGGATTTGCCGTCTCCATCACAGGCGAATTCTGCCCGCGAATGCTTTGCTCCATGGTTTTATACCGATTTTACGGTGCTTCTTAGCCCGTTCTGGTTGTTTTTGATGCCATCTGCAACCCATGATTGAATTTGGTCTTTTTGAGCCTGCAAAAGCTTCATATTGGTTACAGGATCGAGCGACTGAAAAGTGAAATTTTGGTAAACAACGACCCCCGAACCCTTTTGTAGGTCTTCATTAGGGACAATTGTGCCTGAAGAATCCGGCACAAAAAGTTCCGGCCCTCGCTCACCAACGATAGAAACCTTGTCTGTGGCGGGTCTTCCGCCTTCGGCAAAATATCCGCCGAAAACATTTTTCAACATGGGGTTCAAAATGTCCAAAATCATTGAGCCTGTTGAACCTTTGCCAAAAATATTAGGCAAAATCTGCCCTGTAATTTTGCCCAAAACGCTCTCCGTCGTCTCCCCGAAATCCTTGGCGGAGTTGCCTGCAGAGGAGAAAGCTTTTATCCAGTCATCCAAAAACTTTTTGGACAATTTTTGCGAATGAGAATCCACCTTTTGAATCGCATCAATTTTCGCCGTAGCCGTCTGCTGTGAGTAGCTTTCAGAGATTTGTAGTTCTTTTTGTGCGAGAGATTCGCTCAAATTCAAAGATGCCAATTTTGACGAATCGACTTCCTGCTGAACGCTTTTCGCCTTATTTTTAATGATTTCAAGCTCATTTAGAGCGTTTTTAAAAGAATTTGTGTCCATTTTTCACCTCTTTTTTGTATGTAATAACCTTTTCACGCTTTTATAGCAAGCTTTTCAAGCCCAAAGCCCCAAAAAAACAAAATCGCTACGAAAAACTTGAAGAAATGCCAGAATCCCTTTGTTCATTTGCATTATAAGACTTCTCAAGGGGCACACTAAAATTTCTAAATATTAAATTATGTAAATATTTTTTCCAAAAACAGCAAATCGAAATATTTTACGACATAAAATAGGCAAACGCACTAAGAGAAAAGGAAATCCGATGCAAATACCGACTGTCGTCAAAAAAGTTTTGGGTTATTTAGCCCCTGCGAAAACATTCAAAGAATCCCCGAAAGGCACTTTGGACAAAGTTTCGAGAGATTTTATCAAATTTTTGGAAACAAACCCTTGGAGACGGGCAAAAGTCGCTGCCGATGTCTTTGAAAAAGCCGGGGAGAAGATTTCTGAAAAAGGCGAGTACGCTACTTTGACAATCCCGCTTGGCTCAAATATCACGATTCTCAAGCACGAACACCTGCCCGAGACTGTGTATCCGCAGATTTGTGTCAAAGGCGTTTTGAAAAACAAAAGCCTGACTGTCCTGAACAATGTCGATATTATGCCTCACGGCAAGGTTATAGACCTGCCACAGGCAAATACTATAAAGAATGACGGGGTTTTAAAAGGGTTGGGAAAAGCCAAAGATGTAGTCAATTGGGGCACATTGAGGGCAAAATATATCGAAAAACTCCGAAATTACACAGGGGCGACAGGGTATGTGAAAGAAGTAAATGACCTCTTAACCAATGATGGAAAGCTTTTTGCGGACAAAGTCGTAAAAGGCACGAATAACGGCAAATTATTTCTTCAAGAAGGCGGCGTAATCGATGATTTCGGCGGAGATATATCCGCTCAAAAAGTTGAAAAACTAGTAAAACACCCCGATGCAGACGGTTTTTACAAAGGGACTTATCAAATAGGCTCTGTGGGCGAAACCCAAATAGTGAAAGCACCTGAACATATTGTTATAAATTAAGAAAGGAAAACCGATGAAAATCACACCTTACACGCCTCAAAACAGGCAAAATCAGCCAAACTTCAAGGCAAAGCACTGTTTCACGACCGAAGGCGGAAAGGCGACTTTCAAGATGGCTGAACTTTTTGACAGTATTTCAAATAAACCTTCGGTAACATATAAATCCTTCAATATCGCCCTAGACCCTGAATCCAAGACCATTTATGGCAAATTTGATGTGGATTTCGCAGAACCAAGAGGCAAAAAAGGGAAAGCGGAAAAGGCTTTTTTGAAAGATATAGAAGCATATTATAAAGCACCCAATTAGGCGACAAGCTTTTTGAGGATTTTATCCCCAGTATGCAGGCGTTGAAAGCCTTATCTGTGTTGATTTGTGGCGGTCGCCGCCCTCTGTGGATTTTGCGAGGGATTTTCGCCACGTTTTTGGGGATTTATGCTAAAATTGAATTTGTAAATTTCCAAATAGTTCAGGGGGAAGTATGAAAAAAATAAATTGGACAAGTGTTATTTGCTATTTAATTTTAGCCTTTATTGTCATTGGGATGCACATTAAAACAACCCAAGACATGCGAAATATGGCAGAAACATACACACAACAATATGCCAATATCCTTACAGCTATCGAAAAAACCCTCCCTGAAACATCAAAAAAAATCGACGTTTCAAAAATTGAACTGCAAGCTCCGACCGAAGAATTTATGAAGGATTATTATACCGTTCAAAGCGATTGGCTGATGGTTTGGCTGACCATTTTGGCAATAACCCTTGGTTTTATGGGGGTCATTTTTCCGATGATTTTTGCTGACAGAAAAAAGGAACTTGACGAAACTATAAAAATAGCCGATAAAGCGGTTAAAAAGCTTGCAGAAGCTGATTTGCAAGAAATCACAAAAACTTTGGAAGAAATACAATCGGCTGATTTGGATAATAAAATCAAAACCCTCGAACAAAATATGCAAGATTCAAACACGAAGACCCAAAATGACATGATAGAAATAAAGAAATGGAAAGATGAAGTTGAAGCATTTAATTTATCGCAACATGGCGATTTTTTTGTTAAAAAAGGAAACCCACAAGAAGCAATCAATTGCTATAATACAGCAATTTCAATTTTGGAATCACTCGGAAAAATATTCGAAGCAAGTGTGTTGTACAACAACAAAGGTAATACCTACTTGAGCCTTTGGATATCGCAAAATAAATCCGAATATATACAAAACGCCCTTGCTGATTACAACAAAGCCATTCTGCTAAATCCTAATTATTCAAATGCATACCACAATAGAGGAATTGCTTATCTCGACCTCTGGGAAGTAGAACAAAAAACTAAATACATACAAAATGCTATTGATGATTTTAAGAAAACAATTTTACTAAATCCTAATGATAAAGAAATTGTCTACTATCTCGCTGAAGCCTACATCTTCAACAAACAACCGAAAGAAGCACTCGAAACTCTTAAAGATTTCAAAAAGAAAGAGCCGAAACCATATATCATCTCGACCGACCGAAATGCTTGGCAAGAAGCCCTCAAAGAGTGCGAGCAAGTACCTGAAGTCGAAGAAATACAAGCTATAATGGCAAGTCTTCCCTACAAAGAACCTAAGCCCTAATCAGCCACTAATATATGGTATTTCCCCCCGCCTTCTGGAATTTACCCATATTTCTTAGCACGTGGAGCGTAAAAAGGTGCGTCAGTACTATGAATGAAGCCGAAAGTAGGTAATATAACGAAGCCCGAAGGGCTAGGCATTACAAACCTTAGCGAAACAAGCGTTAGAAATATGAGGGAAATGTAATAGGCGGGCTTTTTTGGATACTTTTTACCTAAAAAGTATCTGCCCACCGCACAGGTGAGAAAAATATTGAGATTGCTTCGTCAGTCTTTAGTAAGCATAATAACAGTCGATGAAGGAGAATCCCCCTAAGCCCTAATGACCTGTTCCCTTGGCAGGGATGGGAATCCGCCGAAGTTTTGCGAATTGCCGAGTTCTTGACAACGGGTCAAAGTCTTATCGCACCTTGTTTCTGCCCCTGCATAAGCACAGTTTATGTCCCGAAAACGCCGCCACTGGCAGTTTACGCCGTAGGTCATATTCGGACTGATTGCGCTGTATCCGCCCAAAACCGCCTCTATGTCTATGATTAGCTGGTCTTGGGTGATGCTTAAATTGTTCGCCTCGCCGACAAAAAGCGGGTAGGTCTGATTTGAAATCACAGCCCCGTCATCAGAGAGGAAAACCTCCTCCAGAAGGCAGTTTGCACCCGTTATCACGTCGCCGTTTTCGCCGATGATTTTGCTCAAAGCTAAGCCCACGTTTGAAAGTGCGACCTGCACGCTTTGAAAACCCTCGTTTTTGACCACGTCAGAAACCTTCAAAGGTGCAGCCAAATAGGTTTTTGCACCAATTTCGAGCTTCTCGAATGTATCGTTTTCAAGAACTCTGATTTCGCCCAAAGCCTCGTCCACAAAGGTTATTGTCAACAGCTTACGGGCAATAAGCTCATTGGAAGCGATTTTCGTTAATACTGAATTGTCTATTGTCATTGTAATACCTCGATTATAGGGATTTTAACTTCTCGATAGCCTAGCTGGTACTGCTTTTGGTCTAATTTGTCCGTATCAAATCTTACGGAAATTTCTTCGCCTTCATAAATCCAAGTGAAAGCCTTGTAACGACCGCGTTTAGAGACGAAAAACGCCTCAAATCTCTTTGCATCGAAAGGGGTGAGTTCAAACGTCAAAACCCAACGCCGAAGCGGTGTTTCGACAAGATTTTGCCTCGAATTCTGAAATGTGAAAACCTCATCTGTCAAAGTCGAAAAAATCAGCTCGCTTTGATGCTCAATATTATGCTGAAAATCAAACACAGCCTGACTATTAAACACTTCAAAAAGAGCGATTTCGCAAAATGAACCCGAAGTATTTGCGGAAGTTTCAAAAACCAAATCCGCCCCAACCGCAACGAATTCAACTGTTTTGTCCCCTTCGAAAAAACTGCCGTCAATCTCGTCCAAAATCGCGGTTTGTGAACTCAAAACAGGAGGTAAGCCTTGTATGTCTTGGGTTTTCACCTTTAGGCGATAAGTTCTGCCCAAAGTCAAAACTCCCGACTGAAAAAGCCTTGAAACGCCCTGATATGAGGCTTTTTTTGAAGAAATTTCGACATTTCCGACAAAAGACCAAAATTTGTTGTCAAGAAAATACCGCCCCCTTAAAAAATTGCCATCGTCAATAGCAATAAGGGTTAGAGGGGTTTTTGAATATGCATGGGGCAAAATTTGACGAGAAAGTTTTGAAGAACCCAAAAAGCAAGCATAGTCGTGGTTATCGCCAAAATATGACTCGTCCCACCGCCACAAAAATTGCTCAAAATCGCCTTTTTGTTGCCTGAAAAACGCTTCCAAAGACGTTTTCATCGCCTCTGTCGCCTCAAAATTCAGACTGAAAGTACGTTTCGGGCACATCCAAAGTGCCTGCCTTTGCTCTGAACCGTCAGAACGCCTGACCACAGAGGTTTTGAACTCCAAAGAGTGCGAATATTCTTCGCAAAAAGGAAAATTAAACTGTTCCATAAAAATACCTGTATCCTTTGTGTAGTGTGTGCTTGTGGGGGTATAAGTTTCGCTTTTACTCCTCGCAATGACGGAAATCCCCCAATCATTACAAAATGTAAACTTATTCTCGAAGAACTAACAAATCGCCTTCTTCACAGATTTTTAAACTGCCGAATAACCGAAAATAATACATAGTAAACTCATAACCAAAACGAAAGGAAAATCCCATGAAAATCTCACCATACAGCCCACAAACGATGCAAAATCGTACACAAAAAACTCAAGCCCAACCGAATTTTAAAGGACTTATCACCGCAAAAGTTGAAGGTGCACTTGCTTGGAAAGTAGGAGAAGCTTTTAGATATGCCAAAACATTAAAAGATATGGGGAGAGACGCTTTTGCTATCGCAAAAAGAAATAATATAGACGAAGCAGGTGTAGACGGTCAATACTCAACACATGCCTTCCAAGCTGCCCAAAAAACATTAAAAGGCATGGAGGAAGATGCTTTTGCTTTCGCAGAAAAAGAAACCGCTAAAGGAGTGGATATAGAAGGGCAATACGCATTGTTTATAGATACTAATAAAGGAGAAACTCACAGTGTAGAAAAATGGCTCTTAGAACAATTAGAGGAGCTCGGAGTAACTAAGACTGAAAAAGGATTAACACCTAACAGCTACAACCATTTGAGCTTTGGTGATGTATTGGATAAACGTAACAGACAAAAGATTTTAACAGATCCACATGCAAAAAGTATAGCAAAAAAGGTCATAGACTCTGTAAGTATAGGTAAATATACTTGCAACGATGAACAAATGTTTTTGAGACCTTGAGCTAGCCAATTCAAAGGTAAGTGAGATTTATCCGCCCAAGTAGCACCCGAAAGCGAATTTCAGTTTGATTGTCTTGAGATGCAGGTGAAGACGTGCTTATACTTTTCCAGATAACTCCGTCTAAAGCCTCGCAATGACTGATTTGAAACTCCAAGCTGTCGTTGCGAGGAGCGAAGCGGCTATCTATCGGCTATTTTCATCTATGCAATATCTTCATTTTGCCTGAAAAATCTAAAAACAGGGCTTTGATTTTCTTACTAGTCTTGCCCTTGCCACCTGCGTTTGGTCGAAATATCAATGTGGGTAAAGCTTTTGTACGCACCCAAGCCGCCTGAATGAGATTTCAGAAGGGTTTGCACCTTGCTCGGAGCAAAAGTCATTACGAAAAAATCAATTGCCTGCCCCGAAATATGCTTACTCATTGGCTCTCCGCCGATTGATTTGTTATAAGTCGACGAACGCCATCCGCTCGTGATTATTATCTGTGCTCCTTTAAAAACCGTATCACGAAAGGATTGCAGACGATTTGCCACGCCAAATAAATTTTCTAAAATTTGCAAGGAAGGAAGTTCCTTTTGATTCGTCAAAAGCTCCGCCCAGAGAAGGTTTTCGGTGCAATACACAGCCTGCGGCAATTCTCGGGACAAAAGCTCATTTTCACGATGGTGATTTTTCAAAAAATCATAAATAATTTGCGGAGTCCAAAACTGTTTCATATCAAGGTTTTCCTTTCTATCTAAGCTGCTGAATAAATTTTCTTTTTGTCAAAATGCCTATGCACAAATTCTTGAATGAATTAGTGCTGACATGGCTGAAACTATTTATTTCAGAAATTTTTGGCTATTTTTCAGAATGAATATTTGCCCATTTTTTTTGGAAGGTTAATTTTTATTAATAAAATAGCAACTGGCAAAATTTAGGGAAGTTAAATAAGTTATAATCAAAATTAAAGAGGGAAAAATGCAAATCAATAAAATTTAAAACATACCGCAAAAACCTTGCAATAGAACGTCTTTTGGGAAGATAATGATTGTAAAAAGTCAAAATCCTGAAGCGAATCAATTTTTAGAAAAACTTGTAATAATGGGCACAGACAGGCTCGAGGACGAATTTTTGGAAAAATTAGGAGAACAAGGCATGCATCGACTTGAAAATGCTAAAAATCCCGATGTTGATTTTAGAATGCTGAAAATTCCTAAAAAAGAATATGCCCATTTCTTTTTTAAAACGCCTGACGCCTTGCAACAAGCGGAAAATGGGCTTAAAGAACAGCTTAAAAAATACGGTGAAACCGTCCAACTTGAAGTATTAACCAACCCGAGAATAACACTCCAAGCAATTTTGGATGAAAGCAAAACAAGATTAGAACTTATAGCTAAAAGCTTGCAATCAATGTCTTTTGACTCTCAAAAACATTCTCACGACGGTTTTTTAAATTAAATCGCTCAAGCAAAAAGCAAGAAGGTCAAAACCCATCAAGAATCCAAGAATGCCTCGATTTTTTCTAAATCATTTTCTTCAGTAGGTTCAAAGGGCTGATTGTCTTCATAAGCACGCCTTGCAAGCCTTTCGAGGTTAGCTCCCGCAGTTAAAAACCTGATTACCTCAGAATTTGAAAGATTCTCTGGATCTATCAGTTCAAACTTCCTTAAAGCCTTCTCTTGCAATGCAATAGCCTTTTTTATATGCCTCGAATGCATCTCCTGTGTGTCTTTTGATAAAAAATAACGCAAAAACGCTTCCTTCCTCGCTTCCCAGCTATATTCTTTCATATAGCTTTTCAGGGCAAAAAGCTTGAGCCGCAAGACTTTAGCCACTTCAGACAAAGCAAACTTTTGCATAACAACATAAACACAAAAAGCCTGATACGCTTTGGGGGTCTCATTTTCAAGGGGGTACCACTGCATATAAATATTTCCTTTTTGACTGTAATATTAAACTTTTGGCTCGAAAAACAGGCATAGCGAGGAGTAATTCTTCAGAGATTGCTACGCTTACACTCTTGCTATAAATGGCTAAAATCAACATGGAGACACCTTTTAAGGTTCTTTTGTTGGATTAGCATCATCAAAAAAATCTTGGATAAAAACGCAAATTTGCATATCGACCCCGACAATTTGACGGTATCGTAAAAGCTAAAAAATCAAATAATGACCTTGTGTTTCAGGCTTTTGAGAAGACACCATTTCTGTCTGAATATTGAAATTTTCCGCTCCCCAAATTTTCAAAATTTTGTCCAATTTAGCTTTTATCAAAGGGTTTTGGGACATAGGCGACAGCTCTTTGACATAATTTTGAGCTGTTTGCAAATCATTTTCCGGAGTTCTTTCATCTCTTGTATAATTCGAAGGCTTCAAATCCATATACTCCATACCTTTTGGCTGATTTGAATAAAACCCCTCTTTTTTAAAAGTATTATTTTTTTGTTCATGTTTATTTGTTTGTCCGACAATTTGACGGAGGTCTTCTCCGACATTTTGTCGGAACTTGCCCGACAATTTGACGGATTCAAAAAATTTTGCGGTAAACTTATAATGGTTCACCCGTTGAGTTTCATACGTTATCAAACCTGCTTTTTTGAGTTCGGCGACCGCTCTTTCTGCAGATCTTTCGCTGATTCCAAGTTTTTTGGCAATGAATTTTTGAGAAGGAAACATATCTTCCCTTTTGGGATTAAAATGATGTGCTAAAGCAATGATAACAAGCTTTGTGGCCGGCGAAAGCTCATTTTCTGCCAAAATTCCCGAATCATAAATAGCTCGAACTATCTCAAATTGGGTTAGCCCGCTTGCTTCTTGAGGCTTTTTACAAAACTTAACAATATTTGTTGTGCCTGAAACCATGTCAGAGCATGGGTTTTGATGCATAAATTCATCTCCTCGTAGATTTTTTGCTTTGAATTTGCACTTTTTACCCAAAATTTTTATAATAAAGTTGTAAGAGTTAAAAAACAGTGTTAGTGCTTCTTTTGGGGAGTGCTTTTTTTTATGGCGGGAAGTATCTTCCTTGTAGGGAGGAAATAATTCCTTCCTACCGACCATTATGGTATAATTATTATGTTTTCAAGGGTTTTTTATTCCTTGTAACATCATGAATTATATGTTCGGATGCAAATTGAGTCAATACACCTTCCTTTCGAGGAAGGAACGCAGGAAGGGCGGGGAAGGAAGTTGAAAAAACTAAGCGTAACAGAGGTTTCTAAGATAGTAGGGAAGTCCGCGAGGCATATTAGAAATTTATGTAAGGAAGGAAAGCTTCCTTGCCAAAAAATAAAGATTTCTACAGGCGAAAAATACTATGTATACCTTGACACAGAAGAGTTTCAAGAACTTATGTCATCGAAAGACCATGGGTTAGAAGCGGAAGAAAATACTCCATTAGAAGGAAATTACGAGGAAAGGGAGGAAGGAACAGACCCTTCATCTTTTTTGAGTTGGCAGGAAGTTATAATCGATATGACGGCTAAAATCGAGGTACTGGCTAAAGAAGCAGGCAAAACCGAACTACTGGTTGATAACCTGATGAGCTCGGAACAAAATGTAAAATTCTATCAAGATGAATATTTCAGAATCCGTCATGACCTTGAAAACACTAGGAAAGAGATGGAGGAAGTAAAAAATGAAAATACTTCCTTGCAAAAAAAAGTCGATGAACTAAAAAAAGAATTGGAAAACAAGTCGAAACCCTTTTGGGCAAAGCGTTCTAAGTAATTATTGGGATTTTGCAAATTTTTAGTTAATTTGTAATAATTTGTAATATTGTAAGGATATATTTAAGACATTTTCCCTAAATTCCTCAAAAAGGCATGCTTTTTGTGCTTAGCGGTTCAAAAGTGTTAATATTTCATGAATTTGTGTTTTGTTGGATTTTTTTTCATTATTATAGCCAAAAAACTTGTCGTACAAGAGTTTCAGCGAATGAATTTTTCTGGGAGAGCTTTTCCAAAACTCTTCTTCTGAAAATCCAAGCAAAACCCTTGCTATAAAGTATTCTTGCTTCCATGGGAAGCTTGTTTTAGTACCCTTTTGCATGAATATCACATGTTGCCGTTATGGGCGTGTTTGTATCGCTGAAAGTCTTTATAGTGATGGATTTCGGGCTTTTTTGTGTAATGACGCAGTAGCCGACTTGAGACCCTGTAATATTTGCGACAATTGATGGAATGCACAAAAAATCTTTATTAATTTTACTTTGAACATGGGTCGCAAAGTCAATCACTACACCATTATTGGGGTCTGTAACAGAAATATTATTGTAGTGTTCATCTCTATCGGGGACATCTACGGATAAAACCGCATTGTTTAGGCAAAATGGGCATTTTTGGGCATTTTCGACGGTAATTTCAAGTTGATAAAATCGAAATTCAAAACTCCCCTCATTGAAAGTCTGCCATGGAAGCCAAAACATCCCGTCTAAGCTGAATCTGACACGAATAGAGAGGCTTTGAGAAGTGTTTTGTGTCATAAAATCGTAATTCAAGCTTATTAAGCTGGTAAAAACATCTTTGAGGTCAAAAATCGGCGTGATATAGCTAAAAGCTTGTGCTTCAACGCTCTGACCCCATTTATTTTTCAAGTCTGAATAGGGTGGTTGCAGATTTTTCGGCATTTGTTTTGCCCAAACCCCGCTTGGTAATGGCTTTACAGTATTATTGTAGATTTTCACGCCTGTTTTTTGTCCGTTTTTGGTCGCAAAAATCTCATTTTTAACAATAGTGTTTATGCTTGGAATGCTCTCCACATAAGCAATTGCGACTGATGCGTTGGTTGAGTAAAAATTATATTTTGATTTAGCTTTTATGAAAAATTTCTTCAGGCCGATGGATGTGACAGGTAGCAGGATTGAGTTTGAGGCAAAATTTGAGCATAGTATTTTTCCGGTGTCCCAATTTTCTCCGGAGCGGATTTCGTATGTGATGTCTCCCCCATAAAGCCTTGTCCAAGAAAGGTTTATGGTGTTTAGGATTTGGGTTGCACAAAACCCTTCTATACTTGCAGGGGTCAAATAATCGTTTTGAATGGCACAAAGTGCCATGGTAGGCTCGATTGAGCCCTTTGTATCAGAATATATAGATGGGTCGTTTTCTCTCCAATAAACCCCGAAAGTGCCGTCATTCTTGTCGATTAGCTTTGTAACTTTGACTGCCTTGTCGACAAATTCCATCAAATTGTCGTTCAATTTAATGACATCGCCGATTTCCAGCCCAAAAGCACGATAATCGGTCTCAAAGTAGCCGAAATAGCGTTCTTTGGCGACTTTATTGAGGTAATACCACGCGAGGCGGCTTGCCTGATTGTGGTCTGTAACGCCGTAAATGCTTACGGTGTGCTCGATTGGGGGGATATTGTCAAAAGTTTCTTTTTCTGCGATTGCCTCGCAAATTGACCATTCTTGGGCTTTTGAGCGATACTTTACGACGATTCGGTCGTAGTTTTCGTCTTTAGGCAAGGTGGAAAACTGCTCTGTGCCTGCTATTATGTCTTTTGCGAAAATAGTTTTGCAAGGTGCAGAATTTGTGTCGATTTTCAATTGCAGCCTTTTTCCCTTGATAGTCAAGGCTCCGCGGCATGTTTTTTTGAATTCTTCCAAAATTTCTTGTCTTTGCGACTGTGAGTCGATAATCATGTTGAAACAGAAGCGTGGAGCGTCTTCTACGGTTTCATCGCAGATATTTGCCGCTTCTATGAAAGAGTTTATGTCGATAAATTCTTTGATTTTGTCGTCGTCTCTTGCCCCTGTCGCTGAAAGTCCTATCCCGCAACCATTGTAGGCTGTAAGAAAATCTAAAAGGCACCAAGCCGGATTGTTTGAATATTTTGTTTCGTAGCTGTTTTCGGAGCTGTAAACCCTTACTTTGCGACCTTTTACGACTGTTGTGAGGTTGTAATCGCCCCTGATTTTTTCGGTGGCTTTGACGCTCAATGCAACATAGGCGATGTTTTTGAGTGAGCCGACAGTGGAAATCCTGTCATTGAGGCTACTTCCCACGATTGGGTCTGTGATTTGGGTGTTTGTGCCGTTATAAAGTCTGAAATCCACTCCCTGAAGCTCTGACAAGGGTATGTCGTTGAGCCTTATGTCCTCTATGGCTTCGATTGGACCTTCTCCGAAAGCTACAATGCGGTCTATGACGGTGTTATTGTCTCTATATTGTTGCCACAGGCGGTTGCCTGCGATTTTGTTTTCGCCGTATATCAAAGGTATCGGAAGTTGGTTGTTGGTCTGCGTTTGAAGGGTATTGAACTGGTATGTCGGGCTGTTTGTGTGGGATTCTTTTTTGCTTGCTAAAGAGCGTGAAAGTGCCGTCCCGCCGTAAATTACGCTTGTTAAGATGGCCTGACCCATCAATGAAAGTCCGATTGTGCCGCCGCCTATAGCTCCAATCGAGCCTGCGACAACGATTCCGACGATTGCTTCTATAATTCCCATGATGATTCCTTTATTAATTACGAAATGTTAAAGTTTTTTAAAAATTTATCAATAAAAATCTTTCAGGTGGTTTGTGTAATTAAACGGAGAAAGAAAATTATATGACAATGAAAATTCAGCCGGCAACAGCGTTCAAATCCAATCAAATTAACCCTTTTAAGGTTCCTGTCGCCAAATATGAGTCTTTGGAGCAAAAAAAGGCACAAGTCGAGATGGCTTTGGCTCAAAGCGTTCCGGCGGATTCTTATGAAGTTTCAACTAGGGAGTGGCTCTTTGATAAGTCGGTTATTTTAAAAAGAAACGCTTCTAATCCGTCTTTTAGTGAGGTGATGAAAGAGGCTTTTGTGCCTATGTCTCCTGAGCAGAGGCATAATGAAGCTCAAGCATTAAAGGCAAAAGGCGTTACGCCGATTGATCCTTTTGTTATTCAAATCCTCGGAGATTACGGCTTGAAGGCAATTTATGACCGAATGCAGACAAGAGGTTAGTTTAAATATTTTATAACAGCAAAAAAGCCCTTTTTTAGGGCTTTTTTGTTTATTTTAAATTTTTTGGACAACTAAACTCTTTTCTTTTGGAAAAGTCTTGCCGAGAGCCTATTATCAAGGTTTTGGCTATTTTAGCTTAGTCTTGAAAGAGCCAAACATCCTAGTCCGAAGAGGACTGATGCACCTGCACGAAAACTGTCGCTTTTCTTTGGGGTAGCAGCTTTTGTGGTTGCACCATGGAAGGTGTCTCTGTCTTTTTGGCGTTTAAAGCTGATTTCTTTGCCTCTTGAGCTTGTTGTAGCTGTGCTTGGGGCTTGGGGCTTGCTTGGAGCATCAACAGGCTTCGGGGTTACTTGCCCTTTGTCGCTGTCAGAAAGCTCAGTTTGCCATTTTTGCCCAGTTTGATCCCAGTTCGCCAGCTTTTTGGAGCCCTGAAACGTGTTTGTTAATTGAGTAATTTTCAATTCTGTTTCCTTCGTTTCTAACATACTTATTATAGAATACTTTTTGTGTTTTGTGAAGATATTAATTGTATAAAATACAACAAATGTTATACAAACGCCTGAAATTGCACTTTGTAGCGTTGTAACAAAAAATTTATATTTTGCCAAAAAATGTGAGAGCCTTGTGCTGCAAGGGTTTTTGAGGGTGCTGTTTTTTGCCCTAAAAACAAGGTGTGCACGTTTTTTTGTGCAAATGTCAAAAAAAATGTCAAAAATCGCACTTTTTTACAAAAATTCTTGCCACATGTACAAAAAAAGCATGCCTTTGTGCAAATTTTTTAAAGGCGATTTGTGGGTGTGGTTTTGGGGGCTTAAAGAGATTGCCGCGTCAGTTTCTTACCGAAATCCTCCTCGCAATGAGCCATGGGGGGCGGACTTTCGGGAGAGGTAAGGCAGATTGCCTCAATCCGACGAATTAGGAGGTAAAAGAGGGGTAAAAAACGCTTCCAGCATAGATGCGAGGCATTCATTCAAAAAATGTCCGATATTCGGGTGATTTTTGATTTCATTCATCGAAAAATCGCCCTGATGCCGTAAAAGCCCGCAATAAAGCACTATGACCTGATTTTTCAGAGTGATTTTGCCGTCTAAAAAATCGTCTTTGATTTCATAAATACTTTTTTCGGTTGCTTCTTCAATCATCGCATAAGCCCGATAATCGTATTCCAGAGTGAGTTTTAGCCCATTTAGAGTGATTTCTTTGGTGTTCGATTTTATATCAAAAAGTTGGTTCATAAAAATTCCTTTTTATTCTAGAGCATTTACGTCATGCCGCAATAACCCGACTGCTCTTTCCCTTGAGCTGACAGCGAAACGTGAAAGATGTTCCTATGCGAGAGGCATCGCAGAAATGTTGGTTTTATCAATTTAAGTTGGTTGCGACCCTGAAATACCCTAAAGGGCACCCTCCCTTGTAATCTTCGGCTTTGCCTCAGAAACAAGAGGAGCTGTAAATTCGAGGAGACGTGATGAGCCGGGGGTTCTTTACCGTCGAATTGTGCTATAGACCTGCCTAAGTCATAGAAAGTGCAGTTTTTTTGTAACAAAAAATTTATAAATCGGCAACAAAAAACTTTGAGAGTGGTTTAATTAAAGTAGGCAAAGTTTGCTTCCCGCTTGAGTTAAGCGAAACAGAGCCGAAATTATAAAGAGGTCTAAAATTGTTAGTTCAAAAATGTAATACAAATTTTAAGGCGATAAAAATGCCTGATACGAATAAATTTTTAACCGAAAACGCAGGCGATTTGCAGGGTATGGTGGATATCGATTGGGAGGAAAAAAAGGTGGTTTTTCAGCCTTTTTTGGATTTTGATTTGATTTCTATCAGCTACGAGGACGATTTTTTGCGTCATATGGCGGCTATAAAAGCTTATGTGCCAATAGATTACGCTACTTTCGCCGAAAAATTAAATCTCGACAATTTTGATATTTTGGATATAAAAAATAATTCCGACTCAAATTAATTCTTATCGGCATGCCAAAAACCTTTCACAGTAAGCTTATCAGACAATGATTCGCCGTTAATCTTCGGAAATTTGGCATAAAAAATTTCGGCAAAAATGGAATCTGCTTGAGGCAAAATCCCCTGTAACCCTTTGTGCGAGCTGAAAATATTCTTATGATTTTTTCTGGTGATGCGGGAAATGGAATTGGATTTGTTTCACTCCATCTGGGCGGATTTCTGTAGTTGTGTTGATTCCTTCGCCGTCAGGCATGTATTGTCTCAAGATTTTTCTGTCATCGTGGCAGATTTCGGTAGTTAAGTAGGGTGTTTCGCTGTCAGGGAGGTATTGTTTTATGATTTTTCTGTCATAGCGGAATTCAATAATATCTTTTATGCCCTCTCCACTTGGTTGATAGCGTATTTTTTGGGTTATTTCCCCTTTTTCGTTACGCAGTGTTGTAGATATTTTTTTGCCGCCTATGCCGGATTTTTCTTCGGTGTGCGGAATTTTGCTGTCTTTATAAAAATCTTTTCTCCAAGAACAAAAAGGTTCATTATGGTAAATCCCTTTCACAGTGTACGTTCCGTCAGGGTTTAATATTTTTTCCGTAACAATTTTATTGCGAAATAAATTCAAAAATCTGTCCATCACTGGAAGTTTTTTAGAAGCAGTTTCATTTATAACAGTCGATATCTTTGTGGGTATTTTGCGTTGCGGGACAGGAATCTTGCCTGCTCTTGCGGGCATTGTACCTTGAAATGTAATTTGCATAATTGGTTCTCCTGAAATTTTTTACACATGCTATATAATATAGGTGAATTTTCGGAGTTGCTTTTTTTGTTGCAAAAATTTACACTTTTTAAATTTTTTGGGACAAGGGAGATTGCATAATCAGTTATATAGAGGGCTTATAGGGCTTGGGAGTAAAATACCGTCTTTGGTGTATAGTTTTTGCCTTGTAATTTTGGGGGAGACGTACTCTTTTACGATATATGTGCCGTCAGGTTCAAAAAATGTAATTTTGGTTAGTTTTTCTTCGCTGTCGAATTCTGATATGGAGTCTATCGTCTTGCCGTCTTTTTGGAATGCCTTTTGGGTCTTGATTTTTTTTTCGCCATCATATTCTGATATGTAGTCTATCGTCTTGCCGTCAGGGCGAAATTGATTTGTGGTCTTGATTTTTTCTTTAGGGTCAAATTCTACTTCGTAGTCCGGGAGTTTGCCGTCAGGTTGAAAAAATGTCATTTTGGTTAGTTTTTCATCGCCGTCGTATTCTGATACGAAGCTTATGGTCTTGCCGTCGGCTCGAAATGCCTTTTGGGTCTTGATTTTTTTTTCGCCGTCATATTCTGATATGTCTAATATAGTCTTGCCGTTAAGGCGAAATTGCGTTTTTGTCTTCAGTTTTTCTTTGCTGTCATATTCTGAAATATATTTTAAAGCCTTACCATCGAGTCTAAATCGTTTTTGTTTCTTCAGTTTTCCATCGCCGTCGTATTCTGATACGAAGCGTATGGTTTTGCCGTCAAGTTGAAAAAATGTCAGCGTCTTTAGTTTTTTGTTTGCGTAGTATTCTTTTACGTATTTCAAAGTCTTGCCGTCGGCTCGAAACGCTGAAAAAGATTTTAGGGTTTTTTTGTCTGTATCGTAATGAAGTTGCCATTTTTCGGCAGGTTTTTTTTTGTTGAACCCACTTATTTTGTATGTGCCGTCAGGTAAAAAAGCCCGCCCTGTGATGGTTTCTTTTTTGAATAAGTTCAAAAATCTGTCAACAAAATGCGGTTTTATCCAGTTTTCTGAAGAAAAATTTGGCGGGATATATCTGTTTATAGGGGTTTCTAAGGGTTTTTGCAGAGATGCTCTGATTATTTGAGTTCTTGCGGGCATCGCACCTTGAAATGTTATTTGCATGGTTTGGATTTCTCCTGAAAAATTTTACTCATGCTATATAATATAGGTGAATTTTCGGAGTTGCTTTTTTTGTTGCAAAAATTTACACTTTTTAAATCCTTTAAGACAAGGGAGATTACCTTGTAGGTTTATTGCAAAAACTCCTCTCAATGACAAAAATCTTTCGATATTGCTTCGCATAAGCTTGCAAAGACAGGCTCAAATCATGAAGAAGCAATTTTTAGTTTAAGGTTCTTGGGGGTGGTTTTTATTTTTTTGCCGGAGGATATATCCTATCGTTCCGATATATACCTATAATAAAACTTATGTAAAACCACGCCAAAAACCCGAACCTTTTGTTTTATTTCGGCAAAATTTCTCCTATTTGCAAAAAACGGCGATTTTTTGCCTTAAATTTGCGAAAATCGAAAATTACGCATGCGAAAAAGCAAAAAGCTCCCCTCGAATTTATTTGCGAAAATCGAAAATCACCCCGCCCGAAATTTTTGGGGCATAAAATTAAGTTTTGTAAAAATCGATACCCAAAATAACAACTCAAAACTTTTATGTATTTTAAACTAGGTAAAAAGGAGAATTACAAAAATGAATTTAGATCCACACGAATCAGCAATAGGTGGGCATCCCTACCAAGCCTCGAACTATGCGTCGCAAGTCCCGACTAGGCCACGCCCTCAAATTCAAAAGACTCAAGTTAATATCCCCCATTACCCTTTTGAATTGGGAGAAGAATGCCGTCCTGCGGTATATTTCTTTGACGGCGAAACCTTGCGACAGCCTGCACAAGACATTTTTGCAGCCGAAAGAAGATTGCCTACAGTTCCAGACAACGCATCAAAAGTTTTAAGCAGCATGGGCAACGCTGTAAAACGTGCGATTTTGAAATAAAACCCCGAAAACTGCATATAGATTGATAAAGGAAATCGAGAAATGAAAATTATCACAAGCCAAAACGCTTATGTGGCGATGCTTGCAAAAAAACACACCCCGACGAAAACTTTGGGTAGAGAATTTTTGCCCGCATATTTTTTGACTCAAAAAGCTTTCAAGGAAATCACGCAAGGAGTTGCGGCACTTGAAGTTCCGCCGAATGTATTTATGGTTGCCTTAGGAAAAAAATCCACAGGGAATTTGATTGTCGGAGAAAATTCAACATTCATAGCACCCAAAGCAAGCTTCAAAACCGTTGTCCACAAAGGGAAAGAGGCTTTAGTCCAAAGCTATAAACAATTATTTAATATAAACAACGGCATAGTTTAAAACTGAAAATTCGACAAAGAGGAATCCAAAAAGCTCCCCAAAAGGGGCTTTTTAGGCATGCAAGCCCAAAAAATCATCGGCGGTTTTCAAAAATTCCGCGTAATAATCCCCGCCTAAAATCTCATCCACGCGATAAAGCTTGTCTCGAGGTCCGAAATTCATCAGCTCAAAATGGAAATTCACAGAAATTTCATAACGCTTATCTTCTTCTGTGGAGGCGATTTCGCGTATTTTGTATGTGGCGACATACCCTTCATATTTTGCGGGAAAAAGCAACTCAAACGTCAAATTCCTTGAAAAGGCATCGACCCCAAAAATGGCGTCATTAAAGAGTTGCAGAGTTTTTTGACCAAAATTGAATTCGGCAGAAAAATTGAGCCCAATCGCCGAAATATCAGAAATTTTCGCTCCTGACAAGGCTTCTGTGCCCAAAATATTTCTCAAATTTTCGATATCAGTATCCTTGACAAAAGGGTCTTTCTCGACAATCAACCTCGCCTCTTGAGGCACAAAGGTAAGTGCGAAGCCATTCTCGGGCGAAACGGCACGACATGGCGAAGACATAGAAAGGTGGTGCAAAACATCTTTTGTAACAGCACCGTGGATATTCATCGGAATCGAGCGTTCTTCAAAGCCACAAGCCTCGAAAACCCTTCTTCTTATTGGGTTTTCCCAAAAAGTTTGCACATTTGGAAAGTTGTAATTCAAAATTACTGCAGTGATTTTTTCGTTTTCCGGCTTAAAAAGCATTTTTTGACCCTTATACGGCTAATAATTCGATAATTATTTAACACTGTCTTGAATTTTATTATACCGCATTTTCACTTTCATGGGCAAAAAACGCTTTTTAAGGGCAAATGAAGGATTTTCGCATCGAATTTAGCCCCCCTGTAATTATATTTCTGCAGGCTTCGCATCAAGAAATAAAAACTCTCAAAACCTCCATCCTCGAAGGCAAATCGACAGAATCGCCAAAAACCCAGAATCGAAACTGTAACCAAATGTAAATTTTTTTGCTTCAAAGTAGCAAATTTTTGCCTTGACGACTTATACAAACAACTACATAGTGGCAAATAATGCACAAGGAGAAATAGAAATGACATTAACTGTTGGAAATTTTAGCAAAATCCCACAATCTAACCAAATTACTTTTAAAGCTTCCTCTAACCTGCCAAAATTTCAGATTACAAGCCGTAAAAACCGTCGATTTTGGGCTAAATGTGTCCAAAACAACGAAGAAGGCACTGGCAGAGGCGTTATGGCTTATGCAGCACGTTGGGCTAATATGATGGAAAAAGCCATGGCTAAAGGTTCAAAATTAGAAGATATTGCAGAAAAAACAAGCTGTTATTCTGATACAGAAGGTCTTTCGGGCTGTCTGTATAATATTGCGGTAGATACTTTATCGCGTGTTTGGAAACACGGTAAGGCACTTAAAAACTGGCATAATGCGGCTAATGGTGTAGAAAAAGATGCTCAATATGCAGTTAATGCCGCCGTTTTGAATATAAACATTTAAAAACTCTCAAAAGCCCCATCCTTGAAGGCAAATCGGCAGAACCGCCAAAAACTCTGAATCGAAACTGTAACCGAATGTAAATCTTTTTGCTTCAAAGTAGCAAATTTGTTTGTTCAAAGGTTTAAAATAGGCACAGTGAAAAAGAAAGGAAAATATGATGCAAATTAATCGGATTTCAAATACACCGATTCAAAGGAAACAAGCCCCGCAAGCGAGTTTCAAAGGACGAACCTATGCACATTTTTCTCTTCCTGCGGCAAAACACACTAGCGAACAAAGTCTATTTGATGACTTTTATCGGATACATGACGATTTATTGCCCCCTTTAATGCAATCCAATGGGGCGAAAATGACACTGGAGACTGTTTTTAATGCAGGCAGAATACATAAGCTTGCTATTTTGGATTTTCCTAAAGGTACAGAAAAACAAGAAATCACCGCACTTGCTCATTTATATAAGCTGGCGGCTGACTACCCCGAACGCAGTAGAATCATAGCCGAACCTCAAATAAATCTTACAGAAATGATTGAAGATATAAAAAACATCCACCAAAACTAACAAGAAAGGGAAATACAATGAGAGCCGACAAAATTTTGACACGCCATACACCAATAAGCAGGCACGCACAGCCCCCTAAAGAAGTTTTTCGCCCAAACCGAGGATCAGGGCAAGAGCGTCTTTCAGGGCTTTCGCTAAAACCAAGCCTTGATTTTTCAGATGGGTTTTTGAGCACAGGCAAAAAACCCCTTGCTATTGAAAATATAGCTTCCAATAAAAAACCACGCTATCAATCCGGATCTGTTTGGGCTTCTGATTTCTTGGACTAATTTTTATTGAAAGACTTTGAAACAGCTCCGAGAGGGGCTGTTTTTTGATGAGGGTAGGGAGGAATATAAATTTCATGATATCATATTACTAAAAGAGGAATTTATGACAGTTACTTTTAAAATACCAAGATTAGAAAGCAAATTTGAAGATTATGATAAAATCGTCAAGATTCATCATGATTTTTCAAGTTTGCTATTTGAAGAAGTCCATCTTGATTTTTCTGATTGCACTTGGATTGATGCTAATTTAACAGCTGTTTTAGGAGCAATACTCGATGGTGAAAACGGCTTAAATGATATTAAAATTATCAATCTTAACCCTAAACAACAAACAATATTGCAAAAAAATGATTTTCTAAGTAATTACGGTTATCAGTCATTAAAAGATTCTTATAACACAACTATAAAATATAAAAAATTCCGTCCTTTAGACGAACAAATATTCTATGAATATTTACAGGAAGAACTTTTCACCAAAAATGATCTACCTCAAATGTCAAAATCTTTTTCAAAAAATCTTGCTTTAAGTCTTAGTGAAATATTTGTAAATGCCAACATGCACGGTTTATGCAAGCATGTTTATACTTGCGGTCAATATTTTCCTGGGAAAAACCCTAAAATGGATTTTACTATTGTCGATATCGGCAAAACAATCAAAAAAAATGTTTTTGAATATTTTCAGGAACAATTTAAACAATTTAAAACATATTCGCCGAAAATTACTTTAGAAGGAATTCATCCTGCAAAAGCTATAGATTTCGCAGTGAAAGGTAATTCGACACTAAAAGGACATTCTGGCGGAGCAGGCTTGCCTTTTGTAAGAGAATTTGTTGCCAAAAACAAAGGTAGACTGCAAATTATATCAGATAGTGGATTTTGGGAGCAGAATGTTGATGGTATAATTTTGAAGAAACTAAATAACTCTTTTAAAGGGACTATCGTAAACTTTGAAATAAATATGGAAGACAACAATGACTACTAAAGAAATCACTATAAATATATATAAAATCATAGGCGGTAAAGCTGCTGTTTCAACCGATTATGGTCAAAAAGTGTTTGAAAATATTTCAGAAATTTTAAAAAGCGGCAATACTGTTATCTTAGATTTTATGAATATTGAAATTATCCTTACAGCATTCTTGAATGTCGCTATAGGTCAACTATACAAAGATTTTGATGCTCCATTTTTGAAAGGAAAACTCAAAGTAACAAATCTTTCTGATGAAGACTTGCAATTTTATAAAGAAGCCTGCGAAAGAGGAAACGAATATTACAAAAATCCGACTTACCGAAAAATCTTAAACGACTCTTTAAAAAAGGTTTTAGACGATGAGCAAAATATTTAATATAAAAACTTTTACGCCTTCAAAAGAAGATAAGTTTTTTTTTGATGCAAATGTTTTAATTTATATTAACTCTATACATACACAAAAGCCTTATTTAACAAAAGTTTATAGTAATTTTTTAGATAAAATCTTAAGAGCCGAGTCAGAAATTTATATATCATCATTAGTGCTTTCAGAATTTATAAACAAAGAATTTAAAGTATCCTTATCTAATTATAAAGGTCAATCCGCAGACTCTTCTTTAAAACCTAAACAATATAGAAACACCCCTGACGGAAAAAAACAATTAAATTTGATTGCTCAAAATACTAAAAGACTACTTAAAAATCTTGTTAAAATAAATGATAATTTTAAATCAATAAACACTAACGAGTTGGTAGAGAGCTTAGAACTGTGCGATTTTAACGACAGATATTTTATGCATCTTTGCGAGATTGAAGACCTTAAAATCGTTACAAATGATGGCGATTTTGCTTCTTGCTCTCAAAATGTTGATATTATCACAGCAAATAAAAAACTCTTATCAAATAATTAACCCCCCAAGCCACCACGGGGCAAAAGCCCCGCAATAACTTGAAAAATTCCTAGCAAACCGTAGCGTACACAACGGCATCGGGCTGGTAAACCACAGGAAGCGGGTTGCTTTCTGCCAAGAGCCACGCGGTTGACGGGTCTTTTTCGTTCCACATCTTAGAGAAGAATTCCAAGCCCACTTGAGCGTCCAAATCCTCGATAAGTCCGAATTCCTGCGTAAATTTCGCCGCGGACGCGAACAGAACAAAAGCGTTTTCGTCAATCATAGAGTGCGATACGCCCTCATCATTGAGATACTGCTCCGCACACTCGTACACATCCACGCCGCAAAGTCGGCCCACATAATTTTTGCCGAAAAGGTCGATATTCCCGGCAACAATGTTGCGATTGTCGAGCAGTTTTTGGACTTTTTCATCCGCAAGAAGCTTGTCCAGTGCGGTTGTACCGATTAAAGCGGTGTCTGCTGTCAAATTCGTCGCTTGCAAAATCAGATTTTTGTATGCTCTGATATTCGCAACGATATCAGCGGAAGTTCCGCCCCAGACTGCGTTTCCATCCAATGAAGGTTTGTGCGTATCTTGCATGCCAAAATCAATCTCGAACGCCAAATCGTCGCTGCTGTAGCTGATTTTGCCCTTCAACGCCTGTGCCGCCATAAGCTCAATTCTGCGAGTAATCAGATTTTTCAAATGCGATTGCTCACGTGCGATTTTTGAATTTTTCATCGCGTCAATTGTGCCTGCTTCACCGACATAGATTGAGTTTCCGACTTCTCTCATCCCGAGAATGTCTTTCGCCGAAAGCTGTTTTTTTACACGAATTCTCGGAAATTTCACCGTTTTGGTCGTGTACCCCAAAGCCTTGACGATTTTTCCGCCTTGCATCGGAGCGACAAACGGGGCAAGCCTTTTGGCGACTCCGCCTGTTTCGACATCAATGTCAAGATTCGTCGCAAAATTTTGGTTTTTTGTTTTGAAAACAACGTCCAAAATCAAGCTGGGAATGGGTTCAATTGTATTTATCGCGGTTGTTAAAGCACGATAATCGTAAATGTTTTCTATTGTCATAAGTTTCTCCTTTTCTGTTTTAAATAGTGTTTTATACGTTATTGCCGACGTTACAGGACGATCTAAAAATCTTTAATGCCCTGCTCGGGCGGAGTGAACTTTTTAAAAAGTTCCGCAAAACTCCCGCCTATTCATGTTCACACATTTTTAATGATTCATTTCACTAGGCTGCGAAAGAAGTCCTCGCCTTCGGGATTTTTTCAAAATCCCTCTTCGCTCAATTTCATCAAAAAATGTAGTTCACTTGCCATAAGGCGGGTTTGAGCCTCCATCCGGCTTGTACAGTGGAACCGAGGCGTTTTCGCAAGGCGAGTTTCGCTTCGCTCACTCCTGTAAGGATTTCGCTGTCTTGAAATACCTTACAGCTCATTCACCTTCACTTCATTTCGCTTTTTTAAAAAAGCTCCATTCCGCCGGTGGCTTCGCA
>Ga0209467_1000452_pt1 | contig 58468 bp, 58 predicted proteins | sample Higcelwee11metaG_FD_187175 | JGI IMG/M metagenome (GOLD analysis project Ga0209467, IMG submission 187175) | Freshwater pond sediment microbial communities from the University of Edinburgh, under environmental carbon perturbations - High... | ecosystem: Environmental > Aquatic > Freshwater >... | reverse complement strand
TTTTTATCCCGGCTTTAACTTTGTCCGGATTCTCTCTGATGTATTTCATGTCCAGCATGATAATTTCCTCTTTATTTTAAAAACCGGGTGTAATATATATCTAATTTTTATTTTACACAAAAAAAATATGTAGTAAATCTTGCTGATTTTAGATAAAAGAAATTCGTTACCATCTTTACCCGCCGGTACGATAATGCTCAAAAGAAGTAATTGAATTAATGTGGAGAATTTCTCTTTTAGATAAATTCAGCAAGATATATGTTTGACATAATCCTTTAATTTTATTAGATTTTCGCTTTCATAAAAAGGAAATTTATGCTCGATGATAAACAATACTGGATAGAAAGGCACAAAGCCGATAAAGATAAGATCGCTTCGGTAGGATCAAGAAAATATTCCGATAAAGCTAATTTCTATATTTATAAAATTTTAACGGAACGGTATAAACTCGTTCTTGATATGCTTGAGCTGCCGGCTGAAAAAACAGCTCTCGATGCCGGCTGCGGCATAGGCCTTTTCTCAGATTTTCTTCATGAGTATGGGTTCAAAGTCACAGCTGCGGATATATCTCAAACCGGTCTCGACAGAATAAAAACTCCAGGCATCACAAAAATCTGCTCCCCGATTTCAGAAATTAAAGCGGATGATAAGAGTTTTGATGTCGTTCACTCATTTGATGTCCTTTACCATATTCTGGATGATGATGAATGGAAAAGGTCATTGGACAATATCTGCAGGCTTTCCAGAAAATATGTAATACTTCACGAAAGGTTTTTTAAAACAAAACCTATAATATCATCTGCTCACCTGAACGCCAGAACTCATTCGCAGACGACAAATATTATGAACCATAACGGTTTTCATGAGATCATAAGCTTTCCAACGCATATGATTGCGCTCAGGATCCTTACATTCAGAATATCTCAATATTTCCCTGAAACTTTTTATAAAATTGACAAATGCCTGCTCAACAGTCTGGAAAATAAAAAGATCCGAAAATTCGGATCTCATTTTATCAAAGTGTTCGAGAGGAAATAGTTACTTCTGTTCTTTACCTTTTTTCAGCTTTTCCATAAGCTTCTTCCGCTCTTCAGCAGCAACTTTTTCCATCTTTTTGATGTTCTTAATATCCTGCTTAACCTGCTTGTCGTGCTGCTGCTTCTTAAATTCCTCATCCTCAAGAATTGTCAGAAAATAATCTATCCCCTTACGCTGCTCCAGGATCTGCTGAATATCGTTGTACTCTTCCCTCGGTATAACGAATGTCAGAAAAGGTTCGACATAAGCCATAAATTGACTGGCTATATAGTTCAGCGGCTGAACGGATTCCAGAAAAAATATTGTCGGTGCTGTCATACCTCTGATAGCTATAGCGTTGGCGATCTTTCTAAGAAGCGCATCCTGTTTTCCGGTGATCTTAATTGATTTCTTTTTCTCTTTTTCTTCAGTCATTTTTATCCGTCGTTTCCTTTATAATATCGCTCTTCTCTATGCACATCAATTAAACTATGTACAGTATAAAAAGAAATCTTATGAACTTCAACCAAAATTTTAGTATTACTAAATGAATATTGCTTAAGAAGAAATCTTCCCTTATATTATAGCTCAGTTATGAATAAAACAAATTGTCCGATATGCAATTCCCCAAATAATGAACTTCTGATAAAGTCGAAAGATTATTTCATTTTAAACGGAAAATCAGAAGATTTTTTTGTCTATTTTTGCAAAGACTGCCAAAACGGATTTTCTTACCCGTTCTTAAGCAATGAGGAGCTTTCAAAATATTACCCGGATGACTACGATTGCTATAAAAGCCATAAAAGCATTACGGGATTGATTCAGAAGATCAAAGCTGGAAAAGATGTCAGAATAATAAAAAAGATTCTTAAAAACAAAGGTAAAGATTTACTTGAGATAGGAGCAGGATCCGGTTTATTCCTTTCGCTTTTAAAAAAGGCATCTTTAAATGTTTCTGGAATAGAAATGAGTTCTTCTGGTGTTAAATATGCCAAAGAGACTTTCGATATCGATTTGGAAAAATGCTTTTTTGAAGATTACAACAGCTCAAATCAGTTCGATATGATAGTAGCTTTCCATGTACTTGAGCATTTTAATGATCCAGCCTCAGTTCTTGATAAAATAAAGCCTCTACTGAAAGACGGGGGATATTTATACTTTAAAGTCCCGCGACTCGACTCATGGCCGGCAAGACGATACGGTAGATTCTGGCACGGATACGATCTGCCGAGGCACAGGTTCCATTTTACAGAAAAAGGACTTATTGATCTCTTTAAAAAAGAAGGGTTTGAAATCGTAATGTCTAAGAGTGATTACGGCCCGCTTGATACAATTAGAGCTATTGATTATTTTTCAAAATTTTCAAACAATAAACCTGCAAAGTATTTATTTCAAACAGTAAACACTTTACCTTATATTGTAAAATTTTTTGCGGCAACTTTGGTTGAAACCATTATGAGTCCATTTAAAAGCGGAAGAATGAGCGTAATCGCAAGGAAAATAAAAAAATGAAAACTTGGTTCAGAATATTAGTTGCTTTTGTTTCTGTCAGTTTGCTCGGTATAATTTTTACAAGAATAGATGTTTACAAATTTCTGGAAGTTTTTGCAGGTGTCAAAATTTCCTTTTACTCATTGGGAATAATTTTGATAATTTTAACAATGCCTGTTTTTGCCTACCGCTGGAAAATTACTCTGCAGAAAAACTCGAATATCGGTTATTTATCACTCCTTTACAGGGTTATAACATCATATTTTTTTAATAATTTTTTTCTTGGAGTATTTGGCGGAGATATCTATAAAGCACTGAGGATTCATAAAAGCACGGGAAAGTTTTTTGCTCTATTTTCCGTAATATATAACAGAATAATTAACACTTACGCGGCAGCCGTATTCCCTGTCCTTTTACTCCCTTTTATATTTTCAAAAGGGGATGAAAACAAATTTGTGTCTTATTCGTTAATTGTCTCCGGAATTCTAATTCTTTTATTTGCCATAATTACAGTCTTTCAAAGTCAGGTCACAGCTTTTATCGCAACCAAATTCAAAAAAACTGACAATATAGCTCTTCTTAACGAAGTAAGCCTGACAAAAACTATGCTCGTTTCCCTTATTATCCAGCTGATGAACATAGCGGCACACTATATGTTCGCGATGGCATTGAACATTGATATTAATTTCGTCGATCTCGCTATTCTGTATTCCGTATCTGCCGTAATAATCAGTATTCCTATTAGCATAAACGGGATCGGGGTCAGAGAGGGCGTATTCATTTTCGCATTCGGATTCTGGGGAATTCCAGCCGAAAGCGCCCTTGCGTTTTCATTTTTGTCTTTTACCAGCACGATAATCTTAAGCGTCATAGGCGGATCAATTTTTGTGGCCGAAAACATAGTTAAGGCTAAAAGTGGAAAATAAAAAGCTGAAAATACTTGGTTTAAGTCTTTTTGGAAGAAAAGGTGCTTCAAGCAGGTACAGGCTGTATCAGTATATTCCGCTCCTCGAGGAAAAGGGGATAGAGATTACTGCGTACCCCCTTATAAATGACAGCTCTTATGATGTTTTTATGGGTATAAAAAACATAAATCCGATAATTAGACCGCTTGTAAGGTTTTTTTTGGTGGCATCGGCTATGGTTAAAAGATTTTTTCACATACTTAAAGCAGGTACTTACGATGTCGTTTATATTCAGAAAGATGTACTACCTTCATTTTATCTTTTTATACTCAAAAGGCTAAATAAAAATATTATCTTCGATCTTGACGACGCGCTGTATGAAAATCATGCGACTATTAAACCTACTATTTTTAGCCTTGATAATCTTTTTTTTAAATTTCGTAAAAACAACCTCGACAAAACATTAAGGATAGCAAAAGCCGTGACTGTCACAACGTCTTATCTTGCTGAATATGTCAGAAAATTTAATCCTCAGGTTCATATAATAACAGGCCCGATAGACTGTTCGGTTTACAAACCTGTGTCTAAAACCTCTTCAGATAAAACCGTTATCGGATGGATCGGTTCGCCTGTAACTGCGAAATATGTACAGGACATTTTGCCTGTTTTTATAGAGCTTTATAAAAAATATTCAAGTATTGAGTTCCATATTATAGGAGCAAAACCTTTTGAAACTGGAAATCAGAATATTAAATTTTTCGTCTGGTCGGAAGAGAGAGAAATCGGGCTTTTATCTGATTTTGACATCGGAATAATGCCTTTGACAGATGATAAATGGTCTAAAGGAAAAGGCGGTCTAAAAATCCTTCAGTATTTTGCAATGGGAATTCCCGTTGTATGCTCACCTGTCGGGATAAATAATGAGCTAGTAGAAGAAGGCATTAACGGGTACTTCGCAAAAAACACGGAAGAATGGACAGAAAAGCTAGGAAAACTTATTGAAAATAGCCATCTAAGGCAAGAATTCGGAGAAGCAGGTCGAAAAACAGTTAAGGAAAAGTTTGATTTAAATAAAGCTTCAGCCTATTTAGAAAATCTCATTCGGGATCTTACGTAATGCTTTTCAATTCAATTGATTTTGCCATATTTTTTCCTATAGTTTTTACACTATACTGGTTTGTTGTCAACAGAAATTTGAAAATGCAAAATTTGCTGATTGTAATTTCAAGCTATATTTTCTACGGATGGTGGAGTTGGATTTTTCTTACCTTAATATTCTATAGCACAGTTATTGATTTTTCTGTAGGTATGGCTCTTTCTAAAGAGGAGAATATCACAAAAAGAAAGGTACTTTTGTGGACAAGTATATTTTTTAACCTGGGATTTTTGGCAGTATTTAAATATTATAACTTCTTTATCGAGAGCTTTACATCGGTATTTTCATTATTCGGCGCAGAGATCAATCCTAACACTCTAGATATTATAATTCCTGTCGGTATAAGCTTTTATACTTTCCAGACTTTGAGTTATACCATTGATTCGTATCATAAGAAAATTGTACCCGCAAAGGACTTCGTGGCTTTTTCAGCTTATGTTAGTTTTTTTCCCCAGTTAGTGGCTGGTCCTATAGAGCGTGCATCCAATTTATTACCTCAATTTTATAAAAAAAGAGTTTTTGAATATGCAAAGGCCACTGATGGGTTAAGGCAGATTTTGTGGGGATTTTTTAAAAAAATTGTTATTGCCGATAGCTGCGCCAAACATGTCGATATCATTTTCAATAATTCCGGTCAATGTTCCGGGGGTACCCTTATGTTAGGTGCTATATTATTTTCAATTCAGATTTATGCTGATTTTTCGGGCTATTCAGATATAGCAATAGGAACTTCCCGCCTTCTTGGATTTAACCTTATGCAGAACTTTGCCTTTCCGTACTTTTCACGGAATATCGTAGAGTTTTGGAGAAGATGGCATATTTCGCTATCTACATGGTTTAGAGACTATCTTTTTATTCCATTGTCGTACAATGTTTCAAGGAGATTACCTAAAAAAAGCTACTTTGGTATTAAAACTGAATACATTATTTATATTGTTTCATCTTTAGTTACTTTTACATTATGCGGCTTATGGCACGGAGCAAGATGGAATTATATTTTTTGGGGATTTTTGCATGGAACATATTTATCTATCTATATTTTTATTAAAAAAAGAAAGAAGGTTGCGAAAATAATTGCAGAGAATAAGTTATTTACCAATTTAAAAAATTTATGTAATATACTTTTCACTTTTTTATTAGTGCTTGTCGGTTGGATATTTTTCAGAGTCTCTACAATTTCTGAAGGGATACATTATGTGAATAATATTTTTAACAACAATGAATTCACTCAATCATTTTTTATACCATTCGGTTTGATCCTATTAATTTCATTTTTTATGGTAATAGAATGGTCAGGCAGAAAAAATGCCTTTGCTTTAAAAAATACAGGCATTCGCTGGAGAAAACCTTTTCGATTAGCGCTTTATTTCAGCATACTTTTCTTAATACTCCTTTTTGGAGGAGAAAGACAAAATTTTATTTATTTTCAATTCTAAAATGAAGAAATTTATTATAAAAATATTTTTTTTTATTACATCTTTCGCCGCCTTTCTGTTAGTTCCTGACTTCATTATCACAAAAGGATTACAAAAAGCTAAATCCCAAGATTATAAAGAATGGAACGAAATTTATTCAGGAAATATCGATGCGAATATCGTAATAAACGGCAGCTCAAGAGCATGGGTTCATGTTTCACCTTATATTTTAGATAGTATTCTAATCACAAACTCATATAATTTAGGAATAGACGGTTATAATTTTCACATGCAGTATTGTAAATACAGAGAATACATGCAATTCAACACCGGTCCCGAATTAGTGATTCAAACACTTGATATTACAACTTTGCAAAAACGCACCGATTTATATAATTTAAACCAGTTTCTGCCTTATATTTACAAATCTCGAATCCGTGAATTTACACGACAATACAAAGGTTTTTCATTTTTTGATTACTATATCCCTTTTTACAGGTACCATAACTTATCAGAAATAATTAATACAGGGTTCAAAGAATTTTTTGGCAACACCGGTTTAGACAACGGAAAATTTAAAGGTTATCTCGGAATGAATAGCGAATGGAATGGAACTTTTGATGAATATAAAAAAGCCAATTTAAACGGTGTCAAAATAGATTTACACAGCGAGAGCATTGAACTTATGGATACATTTTTATCTGAATGTAAAAAAGAAAGTATAAATGTAATACTGGTGTATCCGCCTGAATTTATTGAAAATCAATATTTAACAAAAAACAGAACTGAGATCATCAATCTTTACTCAAAATTTGCAGAGAAATATAAGTTAGTGTTTTTGGATTATTCAAATAATGATCTCTCCTATAAAAAGGAATTATTTTATAATTCTCAACATCTTAATAAAAAAGGGGCCGAACTTTTTACAAAAATATTAGCTGATGATATAAAATTACGCAATATAAACTATCATTCAAAGCGATAAATAAGTTATTTTTCTTTAAATTTCATTTTCATTATTCATAAAAGATTCATATATTTTTGTGGATTGGTTTTCTTTAAGAGTACAGTTTATAAACACGGAGATTTCACATTGATAAAAGAACTCACGATAATCATACCCGCATATAATGAAGAATCCGGTATTTTGGATACTTTATCAAAATTAAAGCCATTTGCCGAAAAGAACAACTGGAAAGTTATCGTTGTAAATGACGGCTCAACTGATAAAACTAAAGATATTCTTAATGCGAACAGCTTTGTTAAAGTAATCACTCACAAGGTAAACCGCGGTTACGGTGCTTCTCTTAAAAGCGGACTTTCCGAAGCATCTACTGAACTGGTGGCCTTTTATGATGCAGACGGGCAACACAGACCGGAAGAACTTGAAAAGCTGTGGAAGGCATGGATAGATCAGGACATGATCGTGGGACAACGGGTAAAAGGTTCGCATTTTTCATTATCAAGAGCACCGGGAAAATGGATCCTGGGAAAAACCGCAAACTTTCTCGCCGGCAGAAAAATACCTGATCTGAACTCAGGTCTTAGGATCGTAAAACGCGACATAATAATGAAATACCTGCAGTTGTTTCCGGATGGATTTTCTTTTTCCACTACTTCAACCATCGCTTTTCTTGGAGACAAGAGGCAGATTGATTACATCCCGATCCAAACTTCAAAAAGGGCAGGGAAAAGCAGCGTTAATCAGGTCAAAGACGGTTTAAACACTTTGCTTTTGATCGTGAGACTGATAGTTCTGTTTAATCCGCTCAAGGTGTTCATTCCGGCAAGTTTTTTTCTAATTATGATAAGTGTAATATATGAAATAATTTGGGGATACATTTATAGTCCGCATTTAAGAATGCTTCCCGGAGCTCTTTTAACTTTTTTGACAGGTATAATAATTTTCTTTTTCGCGCTTATCATGGATCAGATCTCGCAACTTAGAAGAAACTCGATCGGCAAATAGATGAAAAATAAAATATTAAAAATCTCGCTATCCGTTTTAATGGCTCTGTCAGTCGCCTGGATATTCTGGCTTTCGCTGACGCCTTTAATCGACAGGGACGGTACCAGGTTTCACCTGCCTTTTGCAAAACTCTGGGCCGAAAACGGATTTATGTATTTTAGAAAGTGGTTTGCATATTACGACTTGAATATGCTAAATCTGAACTATCTTTATATGCTTGTTTTCAAATTCGGTCTCTCTGATCAATTCACAAAAATAATACACGCCTCATTTTTGATAGCAGGCGGATATTTGATTTACAGTTATTTTAAAAACAGGTACGGATACAACTGGGGCGCATTATCCTTCCTGATGTATGTAACGATACCGATCCACCAAAGGCTGGCTACAGAAGTATATGTTGATCTGGGACTTTTATTTTTTTCAACTCTCTCCATAATATATTTTGTTAAATGGCTTGAATCAGATTTCACTAACCGAAAATACTTGATAATTTCATCGCTCGGAGCCGGTCTCGGATTCGGCACAAAATACAACGGGGTTATCTTTGCGTTCTTTATGACACTTTTTGTAGCTCTTGTTGTTTCAAGAGAGAAAAAGGACGACAAGCTCGCTGTAAGGTCAATGTTAATATACGGTACTGTTATTTTTATTTCCGTACTTCCCTGGCTATTAAGGAACTATATTAATTCCGGAAACCCGCTATACCCTCTTTTCAGTTCCGTTTTCACTTCAAGCATTCAAACTCCTCCGGAACTTGTAGAAAATGTTACTTATGAAACAGCATGGAGGGTCGTTAGTTCGGAAGATAGCGTATTGAGCCTGTTTTTACTTCCTTTCAGAGTATTCTTTGAAGGCATTGACCATGATTTTCTAAAATTTGACGGCGTTCTTAATCCGCTGTTATTACTTCTTCTGCCTTTAATATTCTGGCCCGGCATCAAGGATATTAAGCATAAAAAAATTCTGAATTATCTGTTCGTAATATTTTTAATAGTTTACCTCGTAACTCTTTATGGAAATAACATCAGAATAAGGTATTTTATTCCGGTTATTCCGATACTTATCATGCTGAACATCGAGGCGTTGAAAAACATCTTCGAAAACAAGAAAACAAGAATTTTTTCTTATTTATTACCTGCGCTTTTCATAGCATATAATGTTAATTATGGAATTCTTCTCTTCAATAATTTTCATTTGTCCGATTACGATCCGTTCGATCCGCAGTCTAAAAAAGAATTTCTTCAAAAGCATCTGAGCCTGCATGATTTTATCGCATACATTAATAAAAATACTCCGGAGAACAGCGTTATATATGAAGCTTTTACTGGAGGAAGAAGTTATTATATTGAACGAACATTTTATAACGATACAGCGTCTATAGACCGGTATCTTCTTGAGCTGGCAAAAAAAGGCGCGGAAAAAAGCGACTATGTCAATCATTTTAAAAATCTGCCGAACAGTACTCTCTCCGCCACTCATCTGCTTATACCTCCGCAGGAATTTATCAAAACCTTTCTTCAGCTCAATAAAGATGAGAATGACGCAGAAAACATTGTAAATAAAAAAAAGCTGATCGGATTTATAAATTTTATAAAAAGTCAAAACATTCTTAAAACAGGAAACGGAATATACCTGTTCGAGCTGAAAGGAGAGGAATAATTTTTTATTTAAATAAATTTTAATTTACTTGACAAAATCATTTTTTTTATTTAGTTTGTTATCAGACCGTCCGTGAGAGGTTCACTGGCGAGGTCAAAAAATCCAAAGGGAGGTGAAAAAGATGAGAAAAGGTTTTACACTGATCGAGGTGTTGGTTGTTGCCGTTATCGTTGCAATTCTTGCAGCAGTAGCTATTCCGGCTTACAACGCATACATCAAATCGACAAAGCTTGACGTAGCCAAAAACTTGGCCGCAACAGTTGTACAGTCGGCAGCTACTTACTATCAGAAATATCCTACAGCTGGAATGGTTTATTCCAAAACTGGATGGCCAGTTGGCGGAATGGGTTTCCCCGCTGAAATGGATATTCAGATTCCTCAGGGATATATCGTACAAGATATATCCGGTGGTATTGTAAGAGTAGAATATTGGCCAGACGCAACAGGTATGGAAGCTTTAGTAGGCGATGACGTAACCGCTGACGGAGCTTTTGAAACAGTATGGAGCGCAGCACTTGCCGGCACTCCGTAATTTTTAGGATTTTGCACAAAAAACCGGCTCTATGCCGGTTTTTTTTATTTATAAAATCAAAACTTTACTTATTTATTCTTTATTGTTATATTTTCGGAGTGAATTATATAATTCGGGGGATTTTTATATGAAAATAAAGTATTTCGCTGTCCTTGTGCTTGTCATCTCAGGTTACCTTTTCCCCGCAAAACTTGTCATGATCGGGTTTCAGGATAAAGACCCGAAGACTGAATTCATAACACGGGCATTCGTTCAGTTTCTTAGGCAAAACCTTGAAGAAGCGAAGTTTGAGCTTATTGACGAAAAGGCGGAGGGTCTTGATTATGCTCTGCTTAAACACAAATTTTTCTTTCTTGCCTGCAAAGAATATTTTGAAGAATACGAAAATATAAACCTCGATGAAGCTATCAACGGCAACATTACATACAAAGGCAAAACATTTTATTTGGATATTGAGGTTTATTCTCGGGAGAAGAGAAAACTTGTCATGAAAGCTGAGCTTAAGGGAAGCAAAGAAGCGTTGCTGGCCTTTTTCCATCAGGTAGCCAAAGAAGTAATTTATTCTTTGGGCGTCGAACAGCCTCAGGTTAAAAACATTTTTCCTGTGGATAATGATGAGACCCTCTTGTATAAATACCTGAAGTTCTCTTACGAAGCCGAGAAACTTTTTGAATCTGACGAACCGGAAAAATACTATTCGCTTCTTGATGAGCTTGAAGCCATAAAAGACAAATTCGATGATTATCCGGTGTTCGGCCAGCTGTATGACGAACTTACGGCTCAGGCAGAGGATTATGAAAAAGACGGAGCTTTCAGCAAACCTGTCTCAATAGTACTGAAACCTGAATTCGCTGAAGATAATGAAGTGGAAAAATTCGCTAGAGAACTTATAGTCAACGGCTATGTGCTGACTTTCGGAAATGTGGCTAAAGTTCCGGCAGATGAGGATGACCCTAATATCTATAATGTTTCAATCAATTATACCGTAAAGCTGAAAAAATCCTACAGGAACAATCTGATAAAAGAAATAAAAAGAAGGAAAGGCGATCCTCATTTTACCGATCTTGGAAGATATTTTTTTAGTCAGAGCGACAAGGAAAGCAAAGCTTTCAGAGATTTTATTTTAAGGCAGACTTTAGTAATGAGGCTGTATGACAGCGCTGGAATTTTAATTGCGGAATCTGAAAAGTATATCGAAAAAAGCGCCTATTCCAACGGGATTTTCAGGCATGAAAAATCACTGCCGTTCCCGTTAACGCCGAGAGGACCTGCCAACGCGGCTTTCGGAATATCTAATTCCTCTAAAATAAATTTTCTGTTCGAGGATATTAAAAAAGCCGACCTTGACAGGATAGAAAGAACTGAAATTGAAATAATGTTCGAATAAAAAATGAAAATTGTAAAAAATGCCTACATATTTTTCTTCCTTTCGCTCCTGATAGTTTCATGCAGCGACAATGCCGATGAGCTTATCCGCAAGGGTGATTACGACAAAGCGATAATAATGCTCAAAGAAGATTTGTCAAAGGACTATAAGAACACTCAATTGAGGAATAAGATCACCAAGCTTTATTTCACAAGCGCCACAAGATATATCGAAGATAACAACCTTGAAGAGGCTGAAAGAAACATCGAGCGCGGCATCATATATTCTGACGAAACTAATCCTGAAATAAAAGATGAATATGCGGACATCCTGGTACTTCTAGGATCAAAGCTGATAAAAAGCGGAGATAAAGAAGGAAGCGTTGATTCAAAGAAAAAATATGAAAAAGGTGTTTCCCTGATAAGAAAAGCCGTGGGCCTTTCCGAGAACAATGAAGCGGGTAAAGCAATTTTAAATACACTAAAAAAAGAAGAAGCCCAAAGATATTTCGATCTGGCTCAGGTTGACTACAATACATGGACCGGAGATAAGAGAAACACGACCCTTTTGATGGAAAGCTATAAAAATCTGACGCTTTCGATCGATATTGTGGCGCTTCCTGAATCCGAACTGCTTAAGAACAGGATACTCGAATCCCTTATGTCTCAGAATATACGCACAAATCCGTATGACATAAGGTTTACCGAAATATTTTTCAATAATTTAAACGGCTACATTGCTTTCAGGATAAGATTCCACAATAATTCAAACAGGGATGTAGTTTTGTCACCTAACCAGTTCACACTTTTTGACACAGATGAAAAATCCTATAAATTCGATGTGGTGGCGGCAAAAAAGGGTAATTACAAGGGCCTGATCGAAAGTATTAAGATCAATCCCGACAGATTTGTGACCGGGCTTTTAGTGTTTGATACCGATATTAAAAAAAGCCCTGTAATGTCAAGAATGGTCTGGCAGGATGACCTGGGAAACACATATACCAAACTTTTCCCGAAGATACCTGTTATGGAGACCAAACTGGAATGATATACGGGATAGGAATAGACCTGATAGAAGTGGCGAGGGTAAAAAAAAGCATCGAAAAGATCGTCGGATTCAAAGAAAAGATATTCACTTCTAATGAAATTTCTTTCTGCGAATCGAAAAGCAGGAAATTCGAGCATTTCGCAGCCAGGTTTGCAGCGAAGGAGGCTTTTTTCAAGGCAATAGGCACAGGGTGGAGAAACGGCCTGGCTTTTAATGAAATAGAAGTAGTAAACGATAAACTTGGAAAACCGGAGATGCGGCTTAACGGAAAAGCAGACGAACTGAGCAGAAAAAAAAAATTTAAAAGTGTTAATGTTTCAATATCCCATATAAAAGAAACCGCTTCTGCGTTTGTGATAATTGAGACCTGAAATAAAACGGAGCTTTATTGTATGCTGGACGAAATAAAAGACGAACTTGCAGAGATAAATACGAAGTACGATCATATCAGGGAGTATCTTTGATCTGGAAAAGTTCAGAAACGAGATAGCTGAACTCGAACTGGAAACGACAAGAGAAGGTTTTTACTCCGATAAGCAGAGAGCGCAGTATGTTTTCGGGGAGATCTCAAGAAAAAAATACTGGGTAGAGTCTGCCGGAAAAGCTTCCGTTTTAAAAAAAGATATTTCGGATCTGTTCGATATGCTGTCTGATAGCGAAGAGGAATCTAAAGAGATAATATCTGAAATAAAAATCTCTTTTGCCGGATATAAGGCGGTTGTGGAAGATCTTGAGCTTAAGGGTATGCTCTCAGCTCCGGAAGACAAAAAGGACTGCCTTGTTACGATCCACGCCGGCTCGGGAGGTACAGAAGCGTCCGACTGGGCGAACATGCTCTTAAGGATGTTCACGAGATTCTTCGATATAATGGACTTTAAATGGGAAGAGGTCGATTTTCTTCCGGGAGACACTGTCGGGATCAAATCGGTAACCATAGAAGTTAAGGGCGAATACGCCTACGGATTTTTGAAATCCGAATCGGGCGTTCACAGACTGATAAGAATTTCGCCTTTCGATGCCGCACATAAAAGACACACTTCGTTCGCGTCCGTCTATGTATATCCTGAAGCTGACGACATTGAAATTACGGTTGACCCGCAAGACCTTCGGATAGATACCTACAGATCGTCCGGAGCCGGCGGACAACATGTGAACAAGACCGATTCCGCCGTCAGGATCACGCATATTCCTACAGGTATAGTTGCTCAGTCGCAGAACGAAAGGTCGCAGACATTCAACAAAGACACGGCCATGAAGATGCTAAAAGCAAGACTGTATCAAAAAAAGCTGGATGAGGAAAAAGCGAGACTGGCGCATATTGAAGATTCAAAAAAGGATATTTCATGGGGAAGCCAGATCAGAACCTATACCTTTCAGCCTTACAATCTGGTAAAGGATCATCGCACCGGAATAGAGACCGGCAATGTTAATGCGGTAATGGACGGCGATTTAAAGAAATTCGTCAGAGGCTATTTAATAAAATTCGGTAAATTTGAATAAAAAGGACAATAAATGCTTAATGAAATGTTTGAAGGAATAATCACATCGGTATCCGCCGGTATGAACACAAAAAAAGTTGACGGGGTAAAAACCAAAGAAGGCGTTTACCGCCTGAAACTGGAATCGAATGACATTGACTACGATTCCGTTGCCAAATTCAATTCGTCTATAAGTTCCACTCTTCTCAATATCCAGCCGATGCCGTTCAGAGCGGTAAATTTCGGGGATCAGACAGTTATGAATTTAGATATTTATTTCTGGGGTGTCGAAGAGGAGGATGACCAGAATCGCGGAACCTACAAAGACCTTGAAGCAAGGCCGGACGCTCAGTTCAAGAGGGTCAAGATCAAAAATCTTACTGTAAATAATAAGGTAAATATCCCTCATTATATTTTCACTTTGGAGATACCGATGGAAACTGACGCCAAATTTCTCTTCTCGCATCTAAAATCAACCGTTAACTTTAAATTCGATAAAGCTTAAATATGGAATTTTTTCAGCCTGAATATTTCCGGAGAACAGAAAAGGACACTATAAAATGCCTGCTATGCGAAAGAGGTTGTGTTTTAAATAACGGACAGAAAGGATACTGCGGCGCGAACAGCAATCGTGACGGCGAACTCTTAAACCTTGTTTACGGCCATCCGGTAGCGCTAAATATTGATCCTATCGAGAAAAAGCCTCTCTACAGGTTTCTGAAAGGCACGGATACTTATTCGCTCGGCACCCTCGGATGCAATTTTAAATGTTCATGGTGCCAGAATTATCATATCAGCCAGAAGCATTTCGACGAAAAGATCCCTTCCGATATCATACTCCCCGACGAAGTGGTTTCAGGCGCAATACAGGCGGACTGTATGTCAGTATCATATACATACAACGAACCGGCCGTATTCTACCCTTACGCGAAAGACATCGGACTTATAGCAAAAGAGAACGGACTAAAAAATATTTTTGTTACGAACGGCTATCAGACAGAAGAGATAGTATGCGACATGAAGAACTGGGTGGATGCTGTAAACATCGATCTTAAATCCTTCAACAGGGATAAACATCTAAAATTTACAGGCGGAGAGCTTGATATTGTTCTGAGGAACCTGAAAGCTTTCGCGGATTCCCCGGTGCATCTTGAGGTCACAACTCTGGTAATTCCGGATTTCAATGATTCGGAAGAAGAACTTTCGTCAATTGCAGAATTCATTTTAAACGAACTCGGCTCTGATGTCCCCTGGCATGTCAGTGCTTTCCATCCGGATTATAAAATGACAGACAGGTCTGCTACTGCATCCGAAAAGATATTTAGAGCTGTCGAGACAGGAAAATCAAAAGGTTTAAAGTATGTTTATCCCGGAAACATCCGCTAAATGAAAATTGACAGAGGCAAGATAATATTATTCTCTGTAAAACTCCTGATCGCTGCGGTTATAACTTCGGTTGTTCTATATAATATCGACTCGATCAAATTAAAGCTGATAATAAAAAACGCGAACATTACCTATATTGTATTGGCGATCGTTCTTCTGCCTTTAAATCTTTATCTGCAGTTCGCGAAGTGGAAATATCTTGTTGACAGAACAACGGAAAAAAAAGCGCCTTTGATGCAGATATGGAGCTCGGTTATACTTGGAATAGGGTTCGGGTTCATCACTCCCGGAAGAGTAGGTGAGCTTGGAAAGCTTTTTATTATAAAAAATGCGGACAGGTATAAGCTTCTCAGCATGAGCATAATAGAAAAGATTTATGATACTTTTCCTGTGATTTTTTTCGGAATAATATCTCTTCCTTTTTTACCGCATAATTTTTTTACGGGATCAGCTCTTTTAAGGACAAATCTGATAATACTTGCTTTCGCTATATCATTTATTTTATATTTTATTGCGATCCACCCCGGCATAATTCGAACTTTTATGAACTATTTAAAAAATAACATCCTTAAGAACAGTGTAAAATTCGGAAGGCTCTGCGACGGACTTCACGGATTCAAAAGAAAAAATTCAAAAGTACTTCTTTTATTTTCTTCGTGCCTGTTCCTTGTTTATACTACTCAGTTCGTTCTGCTTATATTTGCATTTGGAGATATAGATGTTTTTCCGGGTTTTATAGGCGTATGGACGGCGATGCTATTAAAAACTTTTCTTCCTTTCAGCCTTGGGGACATCGGAATAAGAGAAGGTACAGCGGCTTATATTTTCCGTTTGTTCGATTTTCCTTCGGAAGCAGCAGTTTCTGCCGCTTTTCTGCTATTTATAATTAACATACTGATTCCTGCCGCAGCGGGTATATTATTTATACCATTTATTTTAAAAAATGACCGTTGATCACTCTGTAATTATATATCTTTCTCATCCTCGCTTCCAAAGCTGATTTCATTGATTTTGCGGCGGATGGGTTAGTTGTACTTAGATCGTTTTTTTCTTCAGGGTCTTTTCCGATGTCGAACAGCTCGTATCTTACTCCTGAACTGTCGGGGAAAGCATTCAGCTTCATTTCTGATACGATCAAAGCGCGGGAAAAGATGGGATGCATTTCGTTTATCAGTTCGCTGTTCCTTGATGTGTAACCGTCTTTGTTCACGAATCTGATATCATCTTTTTTTCTGACCGGTGAAATATCTGTCAGCAGGATTTCCTGCCTGATAAACTCCGGATCGAAAAACGACTTTCCTTCAAATGAAAATTTTTTCAGATCATAACCTGCGGCATCCAGAACCGTCGGAAGCACATCCAGCGTTGTATAACGGTTTTTGACTTTTCTTTCTATTTCAAACTGTCTGGAGCTGATATAAAGCGGTATTTTATATAAATCCGTCCGGAGTCCTTCTCTGGCCTTTGGTATTCCGAAAAGACAGATAACCGCTTTATCCGTTATGCCGCTGTTTTCCAACTCGTGGAATATCATATTTATTTCATCGTTCAGATAATTAAGATAAGCTTCTTCGGGTTTTTCGTCTGCAAGCCTGTAATACGGATACGGCAGGTGGTCTCTGTAGTCTGGAATGGTATAATACATAAGAAAGCTATCATACCCGCCTCCGACCGTTTTCGATATATGCCTTTTCAGATAAGCCCTGTCCCTGTACCCGGAGATGAGTTTTGCTTCGGGAAAAGCGTTTTCTCTTAAACTGTTGTTATAAATAACCGGCGACAAAAAGTGAGAAAGAATAACTTTAGATTTCAATATATTTTCAGCCGAAGGAAACGAAAGGTAATCACCGCCTTCTTCTGCAGTTCTCTCAAGCCTGAACCTGATGTCGGAATAATCAACTGCGTTTATACCGATACCGTTCAAATGCTGAAAAACCGTTTTATTCTGTGCATTCATGCTTAAAAGCCCGTCAGAAAACTCCCATTTTTCAGGATTCAAAGAAGTGAGAACTGATAAAATAACGGATTGGGGATCAAGCACCGGAGTAAAGCAATTTTCAAAATCGTAAGAGTGACTTTTAAGCTCCTTTAGGGCAACCCTGTCTTTAATATTACCTGCAGACAAATATGATCTTTCTAGGTTCTCTACGCCTATAAATACTATATTTTTGATTTCTGAACCGACCGAAGCATTTAAAAAACCGTAGTTGAATACAAAAAGTACTGACAATATCACTGCCGCGAAATACGCCAGCGCTCTATTGGTTCCGTGATACATTGACAGATTCTTGACAAGATTGTGTACGCTCATAATAATAATGATCGTAAAGAAAACTGTGAAATACAACGGAGAGAACTTGTCTTTAATAAAAGCGAAAAGACCGCTAAGCCAGAATGAATTATTCAGAAGCGTGTCTTTAAAAAGCAGAGGATATTTATCAGCTCCCTTAAAGTAAGCGCAAGAAGAGCCAGAAAAGAAATGCTGAAATTTTTTATAAAATATTTTGAGTATTTTTTGATATCGTTTTCGAAAGTATAGGAATATTTTTTCCTTTTTTTGGCGAACAAGCCGGCACTTAATCCTCCTATGATGAGACCGAGCAATGTGTATGATATAAATATTTTCGTCTGCTCGAAATAATAAACTGAAGAGATTAAAACCTCTGCTTCATAGAATATCAGCTCCAGAAAATATATTGTCCATACAATGAAAAGCGACGGAAAGGTATTTTTTAATATACGATATATCATTCTTTTTCAGTTTCGATAGATTTTATTTTGAATTTTACCGCAAAAAGCTCCCAGGAAACTATAGTCAAAGCGGCTATAAGCGGACCCACCAGGAATCCGGCCATACCCATCCAGGCTATGCCGCCTACACTTGAAACGAACATTACAACAGGATGAAGCCCGCTTCTGTCTCCGGCAAGCTTGGGTTTGATTATATTCTGATCTATAATAATTACTCCCGCGCCGAATATCAGAAGTATTGTGCCTTTCACTACGCTGCCTCCCATAATAAGAATAATTGCAGCGGGCACTATAATAGTATTTGCTCCTACTACCGGAAGCATTGACAATATAACCATAATGATAGCCCAGAAAAATGGAGACGCTATCCCCATTATCAGAAACAGTATCCCGCCATATATTCCTTCGGCTATCCCGATAAGAAATGTGTAAATTATTATCGTGTCGGTAATTTTAACAAGTTCGTCAACTGCTTTTTTTTCATCCTCTCTTTCAAAAGGAAGTACGCTTCTTACTTTAGAAAGCAGCTTTTTACTGTCGAGAAACAGGAAAAACAGCATAAAAGGGGTTATAAAAAGGTGCATAAGAAATGAAGTTATATTAAAAAAAGCCGATTGAAGCGCTTTCATCAGAAATGAACTTACAGTGGTAACGATATCGGCACTGATATCTTTAAATTTTTCCAGATCGAGCGAACTGATTTCTGATGATAACCTCTCTCCGACTAAAGGAATTCTCATAGCATACCCACTTAATGATTCCGCGGTCAGCATTTCACGATAAGCAGGCATTTTATCTCTTACCTCCCTGTATATATCCGAGGCTTCAAGAGACACCGACATTCCGAAAAAGAATAATGGTAACGAAACTATAACAACAACTATCAGAGTTGTATACACCGCGGCTTTTTTCCTGCTTTTTGTTTTCTTCAGGATAAATGCGAATGGTTTTCTGAAAATTATATAAAGAACGATCGAGAGAAATATGTCTGTTAAAAACGGAAGAAGAAGATTTAAAAAGGAAAATGAAATAATTAAAAGAAAACCGAGAAAAAAATAATCATTCATCTTTAAGTTCTTCATGACAGATCCTCCTTCCTAAACATATTTCCTGTCCAGACTTCTGTATTGTACCGCTTCAGCTATGTGTTCCACTGAAATATCCTCCCTGCCGGCAAGATCAGCTATTGTTCTCGCGACTTTCAATATCCTGTTGTAAGCCCTGGCCGACAATGAAAGTGACTCTATGGCTCTTTTAAGTATAGAATCAGAAGATGCGTCAAGAGCGCAGTATTTTTTCAGATCTTTCTGATTCATGCCCGAATTGCAATAAATACTCCTCCCATTATACCTTGATGTCTGGATCTTTCTCGCTTTTATAACTCTCTGTCTTATGGTGTCCGACCTTTCAGCGTCCTTCTTCTGCGATAGTTCATCGTATTTTAAGGCCGGAACCTCTATGTGTATGTCAATTCTGTCCATCAGAGGGCCCGATATTCTGCTTAGGTATGTTCTGATCTTATTGGTCGGGCATGAGCATTCTCTGGTCGGATCACCGTAATAACCGCAGGGGCAGGGATTCATCGCGGCGACCATGATAAAATTTGACGGGAATTTTAGAGTAGAGGCTGCTCTCGCTATCGTTACCTCCCTGTCCTCCAGAGGCTGCCGCATTACTTCAAGAACATTCTTTTTAAATTCCGGAAGCTCGTCGAGGAAAAGAACTCCGTTGTGAGCCAGACTGATCTCACCCGGCTTCGGAAATCTTCCCCCGCCTACAAGCGCAGAATCCGATATTGAATGATGCGGAGACCTGAAGGGCCTTGTAGCGATAATACCTTTTTCGTGAGGAAGCAGTCCCGCAACTGAATATATCTTCGTCGTTTCGAGCGACTCCTCAAGAGTAAGGTTTGGCAGAATAGTCGCGAATCTTTTCGAAAGCATCGACTTTCCGCTCCCGGGAGGCCCTATCATAAGGATATTATGCCCGCCGGCTGCCGCTATTTCAAGAGCTCTCTTTACATGGTATTGTCCTTTTACTTCTGAAAAATCAATTTCCCACTGATTCAGCTCTTCAAAAAGTCTGTTCACATCTATCTTTCTCGGCTCGATCTCTATCCTGCCGTTAAAAAAATCCACAATTTCTTTCAGGCTTCCGACAGCGTATATTTTTGAACCGGGAATAACAGCCGCTTCATCCGCATTTTCTTTCGGAAGCAGTATCCCCTTATATTTGTTTTCGGCCATGACCGATATCGGAAGCGCTCCTTTGACCGGCCTTACCGTTCCGTCCAGAGAAAGCTCTCCGAGAATTATATAATCCTTTGTTTTTTCAATATCAATCTGCCCTGTCGCTCCCAATATAGCTATAGCTATCGGGAGATCATATGACGAACCTTCTTTTTTTATATCAGCCGGGGCAAGATTTACGGTGATTTTTTTGATCGGAAACATATAATCCGAGTTCTTGATCGCCGCATTGATCCTGTCTTTGCTTTCCTTTACCACATTGTCCGGAAGGCCGACGATGGACAGTCCCGGAAGACCTCTCTCCAAATGGGTCTCCACTTCTACCGTAAAAGCGTCAAGTCCGATTACCGCCGCCGACAAAACTTTTGCTAACATTAATGCTCCGGTTAAATACAATACTTTTCATTCAAAATTACTCCAATTGCATTTTAAAGTCAATTAAATTAAAAATATAATGTTATTTTTGAACATTTTTCAATTTACATTCATAATAATTTTCATTATCTATCAGTACATTTTTAACGAAAAAAATAAAATTCGGAGAATGATATGGCAAAAATGAAAGTTCTGGCAAAATTAAAAGCAGAAAAAGGGTTGTGGATGACCGAAAAGGACATCCCGGAGATAGGGTTGAACGACATTCTTATTAAGATCAAAAAAACTGCTATCTGCGGTACGGATCTCCACATATATAAATGGGACGAGTGGTCTCAGAAGACCATCACAATAGGTCAGACCATCGGGCACGAATATGTGGGAACGGTGTCAGCAATGGGCGCCGGTGTAAAACATTTCAAGATTGGGGAAAGAGTGACCGGAGAAGGACATATAGCCTGCGGCCACTGCAGAAACTGTAGAAGAGGTAAAAAACATGTCTGCGAAAATACGGTCGGAATAGGCGTGAATATCGACGGTGCTTTTGCGGAATATTTAAAAGTACCCGCCGAGAATGTTATGAAGATCAATCCGAAGATCTCAGATGACTATATTTCAATAATGGACCCGTTCGGCAACGCAGCCCATACGGCTTTATCCTTCCCAGTGATCGGAGAAGACGTTCTGATCACCGGAGCCGGACTTATCGGAAGTATGGCAGTTGCTATCTGCAGATTCGCCGGTGCCAGACACATCGTCGTCACTGATATAAGCGAATACAGGCTTGACATAGCCAGAAAAATGGGTGCTACAAGAGCCATTAATCCTATGAAAACAAAAATAAAAGATGTGATGAAAGAACTGGGTATGGTAGGCTTTGATGTCGGTCTTGAAATGTCAGGATCACCTGCAGCTTTCAATGATATGATCTCAAATATGTACAACGGCTCAAAGATAGCGCTTCTCGGGATACTTCCTTCAAATACGCAGGTAGCATGGAGCGACATAATTTTTAAGGCTCTTACGCTCAAGGGCATCTACGGAAGGGAAATGTTCGAGACCTGGTATAAAATGGAACAGATGCTCATAGCAGGTCTTGACTTAAGCCCGATCATCACGCACCATTACAAAGTAGCCGATTTCCAAAAAGGATTTGATGTCATGGAGACCGGCGAAAGCGGAAAAGTGATACTCGACTGGGAATAAACTATGGCTTTAGTAGTTCAAAAATACGGGGGGAGCAGTCTTGCGACCCCCGATAAGATAAGAGCGCTCGCGGAAAGGATAGTCGCCCGCTACGATAAAGGCGACAGGCTCGTCATCGTGGTCTCCGCCATGGGTAACACGACCAATCAGTTAGAAGCGAAAGCAAATGCTTTATCGAAAGATCCCGACCCGAGAGAAGTTGACATGCTCATATCCATAGGGGAAAGGGAATCGATTTCGCTTGTGGCAATCGCCATAAACAGCATCCGTCCCGGACTTGCAATATCATTTACGGGATCTCAGATCGGGCTTATTACAGATAATAATCACAGGAACGCCAGAATTTTAGAGATAAAGGGCGACAGGCTCGTTGACGCGCTCGGCAAGGGTAAAATACCCATCATAGCCGGTTTTCAGGGGGTCAGCACGGACAAACAGATCACTACGCTCGGCAGAGGCGGCTCGGACACTACGGCCGTGGCCGTGACGGCGGCCATTAAGGCGGACTCGTGCGAGATATACTCCGATGTAGTCGGAGTTTACAGCGCCGATCCTAAGATCTGCGACACACCTGTTCTGATTAAAGAACTTGATTACGAGACTATGCTCACCATATCGTCCTTAGGCGCAAAAGTTCTAAAGGACGCCGCTGTCGAGTATGCTCACAGGCTTGGCGTTAAGATCACAACCGGATTAACATGGACGGGTGAAACAGGAACGACAGTGTGCAAAGAATCTTCACTCGATAAAAATAAATTCATCTCGCTTGTATTTAATGATAAGCTCAGCTACAAACAGACAAAAGGCAGATTAAACCTGCCCTCAGATCTTTCAAAGGTCCGCTTTTGCCAGTTGTCTGATTCATGCGGTTTAATTGTTTTTAACTGCCTTCCGGATAGTAATTCGCTCCACTGCTTCTCTCTCGCTTTGGTAGGTTCCGGGCTGCGCAGCGAACCTGAAAAACTGGATAATATGAAGAATATTCTCTCCGGAAACAACCGAATAATCGCTGTTGATATTTCCGATATAAAATTTGAGATATATACAGACTCCGCAATATCCCGGGATATTTTTAACAAAATCCACAATATCTTTTTCGGATAATTTCAGCTTTTTTTTGCAGTTTTATATTTACTTGTAAAATATTATTACTTATATTTCTCTACTATTAGTGAATAAGTTTATATATAAGAGGTTGTAAAGTGAGCGAATTAAATAAAATAGAACTTCAGTTCAAAGATAAAATAAAAGCATATCTCAATCAGAACTCATTCAACACATGGATAAAACCTTTAAAAATAGTTCAGGTTGAAAACGATAAGGTCTCTATACAGGTGCCGTCTAAGATCCATATTGATTATATAAAAGGGCAATATAAATCCGTTTTCGAAAAAACTTTAAGCGAAATACTTGCCAAAGAAAACCCGGTGATAAAGTTTTTAATTGATGCTGATACCGATTTTAGCTTTGAACAAAAAACTGATGTAGAAACTCAGTCAAAAAAAACAAAAGCACTGCCTAAAACAAGAGTTGCGCCTTACAAAGAAACTTCATTGAACCCGAAATACACATTCGATAACTTTGTTATGGGGAACGGCAACGAAACAGCTTATGTATCTTCCCTTCAGGTAGCCAAAAACATTAAGAATACGCAGTACAACCCGCTTCTGATCTTCGGCGGCGTCGGACTGGGAAAAACTCACCTCGTATCAGCTATCGGGAATTATGTTTTTAATAACGACCCCGGGAAAAATATCCTATACCTTTCGTCAGATATTTTCGTTCAGCAGATAGTAAATCATATTCATAAAAATACAATCGACGAGTACAAAAACTACCTGAGTACCAAAGACCTGATAATTATCGATGATATTCAGTTTTTTGCAAAAAAAGAGAAAAGTATGCAGGAACTTTTTCATATATTCAATCACATTTATAACAATAGCGGACAGATAGTTCTGACTTCGGATTTTCACCCCAACGAGATACACGAACTTGACGAAAGACTTAAATCAAGATTCAAAATGGGGCTTATAACCGATGTAAGACCTCCGGATCTTGAAACAAGGGCGGCGATCATACGTTTAAAGGCTGAGGAAATAAATTTTAATCTTGAAGATGATATCGTTATGTTTATTGCCAACAACATAAATACAAATGTCAGAGATCTTGAGGGAGCTGTTAAAAAACTGTATTTTTACTACTCGCATTTTAATAAAGAGATAGGAATAAACAAAGCAAAGGAAATACTCAAAGAACTTATAACCTCCAAAAAATCAACCTTAAATATTGATAAAATACAGGATATCGTATCGGAATTCTTTTCGATACCCAAAGATCTTTTGATGAAGAAAACCAGAACCAAGGAAATTGCCGATGCAAGAGCTGTGGCGATGTATCTCTGTACGACCCAGCTTAAAGCTACAACAACAAGTATCGGAGTTCATTTTGGCGGCCGTGAACACAGCACGGTTTCCCATGCAGCAAACAAAATCCAGAAAAAATTAAATGCGAAAGATCCTGAAGTTACAAGAATGATCGAGGAAATACTGAATGTAATAAATCTATCAACTTGTTAACCGGATGTGATTGTGAATAAAGTTAACCGGATACTTATGAACAGGAATAGTTAAAGATATGAACAGATTATTTAAAAATATTAGCGGTTTATTCGCCGGTTATTTGAATATTTCTGACATTATTCACATATCATCAGTGTTAATAATGATAATAATCTTAATAAAATTTAATAATTGATTAAAAAAAGGAGCTGTTATGATCTTCTCAACACTTAAGTCAAATTTGATGACTCAGTTGTCACTGATCAATCCGATTCTTCCTGCACACAGTGCAAAACCGATTACAGAGTGTATAATCCTTGGATTAAAGGATAATGAACTTACAATTACAGCAACAGACATATCTGTTACCCTTGTAAATAGAATTGAAGTGAACGGGGTGGAAGATGGAGTAGTAGTTGTGCACGGTAAAAAATTCATAAACATAGTGAAAAGCCTTCCCGATACTCTTCTAACTGTCAAAAAAGAAGGCGGTCTTGTTAAAATAATTTCAAACAACATTAAGTTTGAATTATCTTTAACTGAAGATTATGAAGATTTTCCGGCTACCCCAAAAAATCTTTCTGGCAATAATCTTGTGATCGATACTTTAAAACTTAAAAACTATATCGAGAAAACCGTTTTTACTGTATCACCAGATCAGTTGAGGGCGGTTCTTACAGGTGTTCTATTTTCACTAAAGCTTAATTCTCTTACTATGGTAGCTACCGACAGTGTGAGACTGGTGAAACTGGAAGACAAAAATGTCAAATACGAAGGTGAAGACACAGACATGATACTTCCGGCAAAGTCTCTTCAGATAGTTGCAAACGCAATAGATAAAAACGAAGAGTGTCTGATCTATTTTGAAGAAAACTATGTTGAATTCCGTTTTGGAGCAGTTGTAATATTCTCACGACTGATAAATGGAAAATATCCTGCGTATCAAGCCATAATCCCGGCTAACAATCAACTTAAGGCAAAGTTTGACAAACAGACAGCTATTTTGGCTTTGGGAAGAGTATCATTAGCTTGCAATCCTGTTACAAAACTGATTAAATTCAATTTGGAACCGGGACAGCTTCTTATAAATACAGAAGACAGCAATTCATCGTCAAAAGCAGAGGAAAGCATTCCGCTGGATTATGCAGGCGAAAAACTTCTTATAGGGTTCAACTCAACAAAAATTATTGAACTTTTCAAGAACATAAGTACAGAAATGATACTTTTAGAGATCAGCAGCGGAAAAAAACCGGTTATAATAAAACCGTTCGACTCCAACGACACTTATGAATTAATGATGCTTTTGATGCCTTCATCAGTAGATAATTCGGGCAATAACTAAAGGATGAAATTAAGGAAAATAGAACTGGCGAATTTCAGGAATTACGAAAAACTTGAACTCGAATTCTCAAAAAATATAGTTTGTTTTACAGGATTGAACGGACAGGGAAAAACTAATATTGTCGAGGCTATTTCGGTATTGGGTCTGCTAAACAGTTTCAGGACAAGCAATTATTCTGATCTGCTTAAATTCAATACAGACTATTTTTTCTTAAAAGCTTCTTTCCAGAACAGCAGCAAAAGAGATATCGAAGTTAAAATCAGTTACGACAAAGAGATAAAGAAAATCATGTTTCAAAATAAAAAGATACTGAGATTCTCTGAAATGTGGGGGAAAATACCAATAGTATATCTTATGCCTGACGAAAGTGTTATTACAACAGGCCCCCCAAACGCAAGGAGGGAGTTCGGAGATAAGTTATTGTCAATGGTCGATGCAGAATATTTTTCAGTATTAAATGATTATAACACTGTTGTAAAACACAAAAACAAAGTTCTGTTCGGTTTGAAGGGCGGAGAAACCATTAATGCTGAAATGGTCAGCATCTACAATTCCAAGATAGCAGAACTCGGAACTAAGTTATATGTTAAGCGAATAGCATTTCTTGAAGATTTTACCGTGTATTTTAAAAGTATTCTGCTTAAAATATCTGACGGACTCTATGAAGGCGAGATCAGATATGAGACTCTTATGGACGAGAAAAATTATTATAAAAGCCTGTCTGAAAATCTAAAAAAATATCAGAAAGATGAGATAAGAAGGGGAACGACGCTTGTAGGCGCTCACAAAGACGACCTTGATTTTATGATCAACTCAAGATCACTGCGCAAATTCGGTTCCAAAGGGCAGCATAAACTTTTTCTTGTGGCGTTAAAACTGGCGGAAATAGAATATATAAAATCTATAACCGACGAGTACCCTATTTTCATTCTTGATGATCTGTATTCCGAAATAGACGAGAAAAAAAGTCTTCAGGTAGCGAAAATCCTGGATAATGACATTCAGACATTTATAACAACAAGCAACAGCAGGATAATCGACCAGCTAGATAAAAACAGTTCGCAGCTTTTCAGAATAGATAACGGAGTCTGCATAGCGGTATAAATTATGAAAAAAAGACTTGATCACGCATATAACTCTCCAAGAAAGATACCAAAAATAGATTCTGTGCTTTCGTCTGTAGTCTCTTCAAGCCCTGAGTTCGGGAAACTCGGAGTTATCATGGCGATATTAAACGCATGGAAGGAAACGCTAGGAGAGAAATTATCAGGAGTAACAAAAATAATCAAATATGAAAATAATGTTCTTTATGTTAAAGTAACAAGCTCTGCGTGGAGAAATGAATTTTATCATATCGAGGATGAAATCAAATCAAACCTGAGAGCCAGACTGGGAAAAATAAAAATAACGAAGATCATGTTCGTTTAGCTGGAGGAATTAATGAGCGAGATAGAAAACGCAGGAAAAGATGCTTATTCAGCAGATACTATAACCGTATTAAAAGGCCTTGAAGCGGTCAGGATGAGACCGGCGATGTATATCGGAGATATTGGTTCCAGAGGTCTTCACCACCTTGTCAATGAGGTGGTAGATAATTCGATCGACGAAGCTCTCGCGGGACATTGTACAAGGGTTGAAGTAGAGATAACACCCGAAGGCGGAATTTCCGTGCTTGACAACGGAAGGGGAATTCCGGTCGATCTGCACAAAGAGGAAAATAAGCCCGGGGTGGAAGTCGCAATGACAATTCTTCACGCCGGAGGCAAATTCGATAAAGAGAATTATAAGGTTTCAGGCGGTCTTCACGGTGTAGGAGTATCATGCGTAAACGCTCTTTCAAAACTGATGGTCACCGAAGTTTACAGGGAAGGAAAGCACTATAAGATCGAATTTCAAAAAGGAATTACTTCAAAACAGCTTGAAGTTGTAGGCGACACGCAAATAAGAGGCACCAAACAGACATTTTTCCCCGATCCAGAAATTTTTGAAACCACAGTATATAATTTTGATACTATTGCCCACAGGTTAAGAGTTCTGGCATTTCTCAATAAAGGACTTCAGATAACTTTAAAGGACAACAGGGAAACTTCAAGAAAAGAGGACGGAACTTTGCCTCATTTTGAATTTCAGTATCACGGCGGATTGAAAGAATTTGTTAAGTATATTGACGAGAATAAAAAAAGCGTATGCGAGCCAATACTAATTGAAAAAACCATTGATGATTATCCGATGGAAATAGCTTTGTCGTGGAATGATACTTACAGAGAAAACATAGAATCTTATGTAAACAATATTCATACAATAGAAGGCGGTACGCACGAAGAAGGATTTAAATCCGCTCTGACCAGAGCGATAAACAAATACGCTTTGGACAGTAAAATTTTTAAGAACGATAAAATGAAACTGGCGGGTTCGGATGTCAGGGAAGGGTTGACCGCTGTTATTTCTATTAAGGTTATGGAGCCGCAGTTTGAAGGTCAGACAAAAACAAAACTGGGCAACGGCGAGATAACGGGTATGGTTCAGTCTCTGGTTTACGAAAAACTTCTTGAATGGATGGGTGAAAATCCGAGAATTTCAAGAATGATACTTGATAAATGTACCGAAGCCTTAAGAGCCAGAGAAGCGGCCCATAAAGCTAAAGACCTTATCAGAAGGAAATCGGCATTTGAAGGCGGGTCAATGCCTGCAAAACTTTATGACTGTTCTAAAGGGTCTGATCCGATGGACTGCGAATTATTCATAGTCGAGGGAGACTCCGCAGGCGGTTCTGCGGTTGATGGAAGAGATATAAAAACACAGGCTGTTCTTCCTTTAAGGGGAAAAATACTTAATGTGGAAAAAGCAAGGCTTGATAAAATGCTTGCCAACGAAGAGATAAAAAATCTTATAAACGCCATCGGAACAGGGATAGGCGACTCTGAGATCGACTTTGTACCGGGACAGAACGGGGACTCGACAGCATTTTCATCGAACGGAGACGGATTCGTTCTTGAAAGATTGCGTTATGGAAAGATCATCGTTATGACAGATGCCGATATTGACGGAGCTCACATAAATACGCTTATGCTCACATTTTTCTACAGATATATGCCTGAGCTTATAAAAAGAGGCCACATTTACCTTGCAATGCCTCCTCTTTACAGAGTAACTAAGGGAAAAATATCACATTATATATATCCCGGCAACGAAGATGAAAAAGCAAGGATATTAGAAGAACTGGGCGGCGAGGATGCAAAGGGTATTCAGGTGCAGAGGTATAAAGGACTGGGAGAGATGAATCCCGAGCAGTTAAAAGAGACGACTTTAGATCCTGAGAAAAGACTGATCAAAAGGATAAATATTGAAGACGCCGTTGAAGCCGACAGGATATTTACTATGCTCATGGGCGACGACGTTCCGCCGAGAAAAGATTTCATAATAGAAAAATGCCATTTTGCTCAGAACATTGATGCATGACGGTTATAAAATACGGATAGCAAGCATTGAAGATTCTTTTGAAATAGCGAAAGTTCATGTTGACTGCTGGAGAACCACTTACAAAGGCATAGTTCCCGACGAAAAACTTGACGGAATGTCCTATGAAAAGAGCGATCTAAAATGGAAAGAGACCCTAAAGGAAATTCAGGATCCTTTCCGTTGTTTTCTGATAGCTGAAAAAAACGGTAGTGCGATCGGTTTCTGCTCGGGCGGAAAGAAGAGAAAAAATTCAAAAAGGACCGATGGTTATGACGGCGAGATAAAAGCGATTTATATCCTAAAAGAGCATCAGAAAAAAGGAATAGGAAAAAAATTTATAGCACTTTATGAAGAAATATTTAGACAAAACAAGATTTTTTCGTATATTATATGGGTGCTGAAAGATAATGAATCGAAGAATTTCTATAAGAAACTGGGTGGAAAACTTATTACCACAAAGACTTATGAGATCGGAGGAAAAAGATTAAAGGGACTTTGTTTCGGATTTAAAATATCAAACGGGGAAGGTCAATGAATTTCAAAGAAAATGTAATTAAAACGATTAAAGAAAGAGGATCGGCAGTATGCGTAGGGTTGGATGTTGAGCTTAACAAACTTCCTGCAGTTCTGAAGAACGAGAAAGATCCTGTTCTAAAATTCAACAAAGAAATTATCGAAGCTACGAAAGAGTATGCTGCAGCTTATAAACCGAATCTGGCATTTTATGAACAATTCGGAACAAAGGGGATGGAGTATTTTGAAAAAACACTGGAATACATCGGCGACGGCGTTATAAAGATAGCCGATGCAAAGAGAGGCGACATAGGCAATACTTCAAAGAAGTACGCCCAGGCTTTTTTTGAGCACTTCAACTGCGATGCGATCACGGTCAGCCCGTATATGGGCGAAGATTCGATAAGTCCGTTCCTTGAAAGAGAAGATAAGGGTGTTTTTATTTTAGCTCTGACATCGAATAAGGGATCATTTGATTTTCAGATGCAGAAAATGGCTGACGGCAGGTATCTTTATGAATATGTGATCGAGCGCATAAACGCATGGAATGCAAAAAAGAACTGCGGTCTGGTTGTCGGAGCGACTCATCCTCAGATGTTCGAAAACATTAGAAAAGCGGCTCCCGACCTTCCGTACCTCATCCCGGGGATCGGAGCTCAGGGCGGCGATCTGGAAAACACAGTTAAGTACGGATTTGTAAAAAATGATGTTCTCTCGCTTGTAAATTCATCAAGAGGTATAATTTTCGCCTCTGACGGAGCGGATTTTGCGGAACGAGCCGGAGAAGAGGCAAAAAAACTAAGGGATCAGATTAATAGTTGTCTGAAATAGGTAATGAGCAATCTTAAACAGCTTATAGATTCAAATTTTCTGGAATACGCCAATTATGTCGTAAAGGAAAGGGCTATACCCGACATTAAAGACGGGCTAAAACCCGTTCAGCGTAGAGTACTGTATTCAATGTTCAGGATGGATGACGGAAGATTCAATAAAGTTGCGAACATTGTAGGGCACACAATGCAGTTCCATCCGCACGGCGACGCTTCAATAGGCGACGCTCTGGTCGGGTTGGCGCAAAAGGATTATTTCATAGATATGCAGGGAAATTTCGGCAATATTATTACAGGTGACGGCGCCGCTGCAGCAAGGTATATTGAGGCAAGGTTGACTCCGCTTGCGAAAGAAGTACTTTTCAATAGCGATATAACAGAATTAAAAGATTCATATGACAGAAGAAACCAGGAGCCGGTTGTTCTTCCTGCAAAGATCCCGGTGCTTCTGCTCCTCGGTGTCGAAGGTATTGCCGTGGGAATGGCGACAAAGATACTGCCCCATAATTTTGCAGAAGTGCTTCAGGCTCAGATCGATTATCTTGAAGGTAAAGAATTCAGTCTTTATCCTGATTTTATACATGGCGGACTGATTGATGTGAGCGGATATAGTGACGGCAACGGAAAGGTAAGGGTCAGAGCCGTAATTGAAGCTCCGACGGATAAAAAACTTATTATAAGGGAGATCCCTTTCGGAACTACTACTGAATCGGTTATTGCATCTATCGAAAAGCAGTCTAAATCCGGCAAGCTGAAGATCTCATCTATAAATGACTATACAACATCTGAAGTGGAGATAGAAGTCAATCTTGCAAGAGGTTACAATTCAGATGAGGCTATTTCAGCGCTGTATGCGTTTTCAGAATGCGAGCAGAGTATTTCCGTATCACTGCTTGTTATAAAAGATGACATGCCGGTAATCACAACCGTTACTGATGTCGTAAAAGAAACAACGGATAATCTTGTCGGATATTTGAAAAAAGAACTTGAGATCAGGTTTGAACTGCTCAATGAGAAATTTCATGCAAGGACGCTTGCGCAGATATTTATTGAGAACCGCATTTATCAGAGAATAGAAGAGCTTAACAATTATAAAATGATATTGAACGCAGTTCTTGACGCTTTCATTCCTTTTTCGTCAGAGCTGATAAGGGAAGTAACTTACGACGATGTCGAAAAACTTCTTCAGCTCCAGATAAAAAAAATATCAAGGTTCGATATAAATAAAAATAAAAAAGAACTTAAAGATATCGAAGCTGAAATAAAACTTGTTAAGAAAAACCTCGGAAGGATCACCGGATTTACAATAGATTATATTGAGGACATCTTAGAGAAATACGGGCCTGCGTATCCTAGAAAAACAAAAATTGAAAGTCTTGAAACTATACTTGCTAAGGACGCAGCAATTGAAAATATAAAATTGTACTATGACAGAGCTAACGGATATTTAGGAACCAACCTTAAATCTGAGGAGTTCATTATGGTTAGCGATTTCTCGCATGTGCTTCTTATGTTCAAGAACGGAATGCATAAGGTTGTGAGGGTAAATGAAAAAGAGTTCATCGGAAAAGGTCTTCAATATTTCGATGTTGCCAGCCACATTAATGGTACTGTTTTTTCGATCATTTACAGGGATAAAAAAACAAATTACTGCTATCTTAAACGATTTACCGAAATAAAGTATATTCTCGATAAGGAGTACAGGTTCTATCCTGAGGGATGCAGGCTGGAATATTTTACAAAACGGACGGATCTTCATTTCACATGCGAGCTTGAACCTTCAAAAAAGATGAGAAACTTTTTGGTCGAATTCGATATAAAGGATTTTAAGATCAAAGGGCTTTCGGCTAACGGAATCAGAATGTCAAATAAGAATATTATAAAAATTAAAGCAGAAAAACTCGAGAACGGCTGCGCATCAGAAGAAGTGCCGGAAGAAACAACGGTAATTACTGAAACTTTACCGCTTGAAATTCCCGGTGAAAATAAAAGAGAAAATAAAAAAAAGCAAAGTAAAATTCAGCCTGACCTTTTCGGCGATGACGAGGAAAAATGATATACACTATATGAACGGGGGTAAATTATGAAAGAACTATTTTTAGCTGTACTGATGATCAGTTCAATTACTTTTTCTCAGTCGGAGGACTCTATTTTAGGCGATACGGTTCTGGAAGAAGATGTTCCGGCTATTGAAGTATCAGTCCCCGCTCAGCAGGCAGAGGAGCCTGAAGCGGTAATTGAGGAAGCACTTCCTCAGGAAATAATTGAACCAGTTCCCGAAGCTCCTGATATTCCTGTTGAAACGGCGGAAACCGACAGTGCAAGATCCGAAAGGATTTCAGGCCTTGTACAAAATATCTTTGACGGAAAAAATCTCACTATGGAAGATATTATTGCCGGTGACGATCCGGAGCTTAACGGTTATATTTCCAATATTCAGGCTGCTCCTTTTGATAACAATCTTCTAAGTTTTGAAGTTACAACAACTGACGACAAATCAATAAAACTGATCTTATATAACATCGAATCTCAGTTTCTGGTACAGGTATCGCCCATAGAAGATTATGAGCGTAATATACGGCGTATATCCTTTCCTGTTCAGGACAGGGGTGCGAACTGGCACCCTGATAAAAATTATATGGTTTTTTGTTCAAACGGCTTTGAGAACAGGGATCAGATATATATTGTAGAAATTTCAGACCCGCATTTAATGGATGAATCAAGTATAAAAGTATCAAGGCTGGATTTTGAAGAGCCGAAAGGAACCGTAAACCACTGCATGTACGCAGATTTCAATTCTACCGGAGAAGATGTTTTTTTCACCCTTAAACTGCAGAAAGAGAACAAGAAAGAAAAATTTGCCGACGACATGAATATAGCAGTAGTCAGAAAGCTGTTCCAGTATAAAGACGCAGACTTCAAGGGCGCAAAATATACTATTTGTATTAAAAAACAGTTCGACCAGCTTAGGCCTGTATGCTCTCCGACTGTCCCGTATGTTTTTGCTTTTGTTTCATATAAAAAGGATATGGCGCCGGGAAAAGGTTATGCGGAATATTCCCTAAACATTTATAATATGAAAGATAAAACAGGCACTACTGTAGATAACTTGTCAGGATTTACGGACTATCCGTATCAATGGAGCCCATCGGGTAAAAAGCTTTATTATTGCAAGGCTTTGCCGATCTCAAAAACACCTCTCGACTTAAGAGAGAAAAGAACCAATATTATCAACCTTCAGGTAGCGACAGTAGCGATAAAAGAAACCGAGATAGTGTCAAAGATCGTTAAAAACGAAAGCTCGGAAATCATTATGGGCGATGTGGCTACAAAGGATAACGGGATAGGATTTTTAGGGGAAGATTTTGTTTTTATGGGAAAATACGATCCTTATGAATCGATATTTATGGTTGACACAAAAAAATGGAAGGCGAACGACGGATTTTATGCAAAACAGCTTGCGATCTCTCTCGACAATGATTTCCCTGTACTGACTAAGGACGCATTTTTGTTTTTAAGATATGAATACTTCAAAACAGCTACGGTTTCTACCATAACAAGAATTTTTTACGAACCTAAAGTTGACGAGGAAGCGCAAAGAGCTAAAAAGGAAAGGCGCGAAAAGAAGAAGAAAAGAAAAGCATCAGATGAAACTGCGCCCGTAGAACCGGTTCAGGAAGCCCCGTCAGAATAAAATCAATGGCCTTCGCCGTAAAGCATCTTGAAAAGATGGTCTATTGTAACTAAAATCTCATTCATATATTCATCAACGGCCCTGACGCTGCCCGGAAGCGAGTAGATCAGGGTATGTTCTTTTACTCCGGCTACGCTTCTCGATAAAAGGGCGTTCGGGTTGATAGAACCGTATTTTATCCGTATATGATCCATGATCCCTGGCAGGAGTTTATCCGCAAATTCTGTCACTACTTCGGGCGTGATATCTCTCGGCCCTACGCCTGTTCCGCCCGTAGTGAAGACCGCATCCGCGCCTGAACTCACGGCTTTTTCAAGTGCTTTCCGAAGCGTTTCTTTATCATCCGGAATTATTTCTATATTTATCTCAACATTTCTGCCTGCGTAATGAGCTTCAAGCAGCTCTTTTATTTTCGGTCCGCTCAGGTCTGCGTAGATTCCTTTAAAAGCCCTGTCGCTTAAAGTTATTATCTTGATTTTTTCAGGTTTATCCAAAATATTTCACCTCATCGCCGGTTTTAATAGTGCCCGGCTTAATAACTCTTGTAAAAATCCCTGTTTTAGGCATGATGCATTTGCCGACAGCTCTGTAGATCGTACAGCCGTCGCCGTGGCATTCTTTTCCTATCTGAGTAATTTCAAGTTCAACTGCGCCTATTATAACTTTTGCGCCTATCTTAGGTTTGCACAGGTCAATACCTTCAATAAGAAGATTTTCACCGAATGCACCGTCTTCAATTTTAACCTGAGGGTTTAAATCTTTAAATTTCGCGACTTCACCGTAAGAGAGCAGGCTTATCTGCCTGTGCCAGTCTCCTGCGTGAGCATCCGCTACGATACCTTTGTCATTTATCTCCGCCGAAGGAACTGAGTGTTTTTCCGTTCCCTTTTTTTCCGATATACATATTGCCTTAATTTTTCCGGTCTGCATTATATTTTATCCTTGGTTTTAGAGATTAATTTTATATCCGTAATGATCATTTTTTTATCTACAGCCTTGCACATATCGTAGATGGTCAGCAGAGCAATATTTACAGCCGTAAGCGCTTCCATTTCGATCCCCGTTTTTCCTGTGCATTTTGCAAAACTTTTCACGACTACTCCGTCTTCAACAAGCTCAGTAGTAACATCAAGTTTGTTTATATTCAGGGGATGGCACAAAGGTATAAGTTCGGAAGTTTTTTTCCCGCCCATTATACCCGCTATCTGGGCAGTAGTCAGAACTGCGCCTTTTTTATTTTTATTTTCCAGAATCAGCTTTAAGGCTTCTTTTGACAGAAGTATTTTCCCCTCAGCTTCAGCGGTTCTGATCATATCGGGCTTTCCGCCGACATCGACCATGTTCGCTCTGCCTTCAGAGTCGGTATGTGAAAATCTGTTCGCCATATTATCCTCCGACATTATAAAATTCATGAGATCTGCTTAATGTGCCTTTCTGCGGTTTACTTTCAACAGCCATCTTTATAGCTTCGCAGGCTCCAAATTCTCTGACTGAAAACCCGATATCCGAAAATAGGCACGGAAGTACATCGCCTTTTGCAGAAAGTCTGATCCTGTTGCAGATAGAGCAGTTTCCGCCGATCCCGCCGTCAACCACCCAGAATTCGCCCGTAACAAGGTTCATTGTGCGTATAAATCTGACATCAAGTCCTTTCGATTTTGCGAATTCCGCAACCGCAACCGCATTAGGCTCATTTCTGCTTTTTTCGACCACGCAGTTCAGCTTTATCTTATCAAACCCGCAATTTATAGCTTCATCTATGCCTTCAAGCACATCGGGAAGTAAGTCCCTTCTTGATATTTGAATGAACTTATCGCGGTCAACCGTATCAAGACTGATATTTAGTCTCTTAAGTCCGGCTTCTTTCAGCGGTCCGGCGAACTGCTTTAAAAGTACAGCATTTGTAGTCATCGAAAGGTCTTTTACACCTTCAATGTTCCAGATCATCCGCACGAGATCGGTAATTTCTTTTCTAACCAGAGGTTCCCCGCCTGTAAGGCGAACTTTGTTTATACCCAGACTGACAGCGCATTTTGTAAAATCAGCGATCTCTTCAAAGGTAAGAAGGTCGGAATGAGATAGACACTCTACACCGTCTTCAGGCATGCAGTAAGTACATCTCAGATTACATCTGTCCGTAACGGATATTCTTAAATAAGTGATGTCTCTCCCGAACCGGTCTTTCATAATTCTCCTTTCAAGGGTCGTAATTTATGAAAAAAACATACTTTAATCAAACGAAATTAAAAACTGAACTAATGTTTATATTTTGCATTTTAATTCAGAAATATTTTAATTATATTTAACCGCATGAAAAATTCATCTTTTTTATTAATATTTCTTCTCGTGTCCGTTATGCAGTTCATCTGCGGCTATTCAGTTTCGGGAAAAGTGATCGCCGTTAAGGACGGTGACACGATAGAGATATTACAGGATAATAAACCTTATAGACTCCGTCTTGACGGGGTTGACTGTCCGGAAAAGAATCAGGCGTTCGGACAGAAGGCAAAGGAATTTACTTCAAGCCTGTGTTTCGGCCATACCGTCAGAGCTGAAATTTCTGAAAATGATAAATACGGCAGGTTTATTTCAAGAGTATTTCTACCTGACGGGCGGATTCTGAACGAGGAGCTTATAAAAGCGGGCTACGCGTGGCATTATAAAGAATATAATAAAGAACGCAGGCTCGCGGACATGGAAGATCAGGCGAGATATAAAAAGATCGGGTTGTGGACCGATAAAGATCCCGTACCCCCGTGGAATTTTAGAAAGAATATAAATTCTTCCGATAAGCCGGTTTCAGCCGTCAGCGGAAATTTTGTAGGTTCGGCCAACTCAAGTAAATTTCATACCCTGTCATGCGAGTGGGGCAAAAAGATCTCAAAAAACAACCGGATATTTTTTAAAACAAGAGAAGATGCGCTCAAAGAAGGGTACAAACCCTGTAAATCGTGCAAACCGTAAAAAAAAATAAAAAAAAAGTGAAAAAAAATACTTGAGGGTCACTAGATGACACTGATCTATTGTTATTATACCATTGTTCTAACTAAAACCGCTAATGTAAAAACTAAGGAGAAACACAATGGAACAACAGAACTACAACACGAACGAAGTTTACTCGGCAAACTTCAAAACCGGAAACAGAACTTACTTCGTGAACCTGCTCGAGGCAAAGAACAACGCCAAATACGTCAAGATCACCGAAAGCAGAAAAGTCGGAGAAAATGAATATCAGAAAAACAGGATAATGCTTTTTCAGCATGATCTTGTGAAGCTGTCAAAAGTTCTCAATCAGGCTGTTTCAAAGATCAAAGGGAACGAAGACGAGTCTCAGATACCTCAAGAAGACACGCTTCCGAACATTGAGACAGAAACTGCCGCTTCTCCTGCCGAAGAGATCAAACAGGAAGAAAACATCCAGTTTCCGAATTCAGGAAAAAAATGGATTAGAGAAGACGAAGAAAAGCTTGAATTTCTATTCAAAGCAGGAAAAACAGTCGAAGATCTGACCGAGATTTTTGGAAGGAAACAAAAGGGCATAGAAAGCCGGCTGGAAAAGCTGGGTCTGATCGAAGCCTGATAATTTATCTCTCTCCGGGTTCACATACAAAAATGACCTGCAATTTTTTGCAGGTCTTTTTTATTTGTTTACAATAGTAAAATGAACTATATTTCAAATTGTGACGCAGGACACACCACAAAGCTGAAGAAAGCTGTATATTCAAATAAAATACGGTGGAGTTTGGTAATTTGTTAAGCAAAGGTAAAGTAATAGATTCTCTATACAGGGTTGAAAAGGTTCTGGGCAGCGGAGCGCAGGGAGTTATTTATCATGTTAAAACGGTCGCCACTGGATATGATCTCGCTCTTAAACTCATAGCTATTTCCGCTGAAGCCAAAGTTCAGTTCAATGATATTCTTGAATCGATCAAAGATGAATTCACCATTATTAAGTCACTTCATCATAAAAACATTATAAGCGTATATGATTTCGGTTACGACAAAAAACAGGATAAGTACTATTATACAATGGATTACCTGCAGGGTATGGATTTGAGGGATTATTTAAAAACCAATCCGCAAAGCTCCCATTTTCCTATGATTGTATATCAGATACTTGACGGATTAAACTATCTCCACTCCAATAATATAATACATTTCGATATCAAGCCTGAGAACATTTTTATAGTCAGCAAAGGAAAAGAACCTTTGGTAAAAATACTGGATTTCGGTCTGTCGGAGATCAAAAAGCATAATAATCAGAATATAAGCGCTAAAGGAACATTGTCTTATATAGCTCCTGAATTTTTTCTCGATCCCACAAAGATCTCGCCTAAGATCGATCTGTATTCCCTGGGCATTACGCTGATACATGTAAATAAGGGAATTGATGACAGCGCGGAAAGTATAGGTAAAGGAAGCATACTTCATGCAATAAATGCTGAATACGAGAAAAATAAAGAGCTTCTGGAATCTTTTAGAGATAAAAAAATAAGATCGTTCATTTCACAGCTTACCGAAAAAAACCCCGGAACGAGAATATCATCCGCCGTTGAAGCAATAATTGGACTTAACAGGATATTCGGAACAACCTTCAAGATACCTGCCGTTCATCACATTACATCATTTTTGAACAATCCGAAATTCATCTTAAGAGAAAACGAATTCAGCCAGCTTAAAACACTCAGAGATAACTGCCTTTTAAAAAAAGAAGGCAGATCTATTCTGCTGACAGGGCATTCGGGAACCGGTAAGACAAAAATGCTGAATCAGCTTGTTTTCCAGTCATCATTGAACCTTGAGAAGGTGTTAAAGATATACCTTGATGACAACACCAGTGAAGATTTTTTTATCGGAAAGCTGCTACTGAGAAAAATATTCAATCTTTATAGAGCCGACATAGATCTTGAAAAAGAATATGAGGACATTAATAAAGAGCTTGATTCGATAATAGAAAAGGAGCAGGATTTTTCATATATATACGATGACATTATAAATATAATCGCAAAATGTTCAGATACAAGAGAAGTTAAACTGACTATACTTCTCGACAATTATGAAAGGTACGACATAGAATCAATCCGTTTCGTTAACAGGCTGTTCAATATAAACAAGAATACCGGAAATCTGTTTATACTGATCTCAATAGCAACGGACAAAATGAACGATACTGTGGCACAAAGCTTAAAACTTATGGAATTTGACCCGGATATTCCCAAGATAGAATTGCCGATGCTTTCATATTCAGAGACACAACATGTGATCGAAATATTTTTAGGAAAGATAGGTTCCCTTCCCCCGGATTTCTCGAAGAAAATCTATGATCATACGGGCGGGAACTTCAGAAAGCTAATGATGTATTTTGATGAATTCTTTCAAACCGGAGTTCTTAATTATGTCTCTGGGCTTCTTCTTTTCAGAGATCATGAAAAATTCAATGAGATATTAAAATCAAAATCGGGAAAATCTGTTAAAAGTATTGTTGACAGTCTTGACGGCGACGAACTATCTGTTCTTAAGTTTTTATGTGCGACCTTTAACAAGCTGAACCTGGAGGAGATACAGAGATTTATTCAGCTAAGCGAATTCGACCTAAAAAGAGCTTTGAACAAAATGGTTAACCATGAGATCATCAGCGGATACAACGGCCTGTACAAAGCGATCAGGAGCGAAGTTAAAAATTTTGTTTTTAAAAGGACAACAAAAGAAGAGCTGATACAGCTTTACACAGATATTACAGCCCTGTCTCATGACGATAAGTTCAGTCAATATGCCGCTATGTTGTTAAAAGCTATCAGCAATAATAAAAGCAGGAACAATCTGAGTGTTGTAGGCAAGTATATTGACAAAATGTTAAAATCCGACACGAACGACAATCTTTATTATCTGCTGCTTAACAGTCTAAAAATAGCTTCGGACAAAGAGCTTCGTTTCAGGCTGGAGGTTAATTATGCCTACTATCTTTTTAAGAAAGATCCTGAGAAATGTGTAAAAGTTACCCAAAGTCTGGACCGTTTATATAAAAAGAAAGACAGGGATATCAGCAATAAAATGAGTTTTATAAAGCTGAAATTCAGGGTTTTTGATCCTGAGAAAGATAAGTACGATGCTGTCGAATTCGTGAAAAATGCTTTGCCGGTAATGGAAGCGGAGCTTTCTTCTTCCGAGCTTTTCAGCGAATTGTTCAATTTTATTGAGAAACTGCTTAAAACAGGGGAGTATTTTAAACAGGGCACTGAGATCATTGATATGCTTGAAAGGAAATACGAAAAGGATAAAGATGTTCCATTCGAATACCCGAATATTCTGAATGCGCTGAAGTTCGTTTACGGAACTATAGAGTGGAAGGATGAATACGAGAAATCTCTTTCCGGTTTTATCAATGAGCATGTTAAAACTCAGATATACAACAATAATTATTTTTACCTTCTTAAAGCGATCGGACTTCTGGTTGAAAAGAATTATCTGAAAGGTGATTATGCAGAAAGACTGACTTTTGGCCTTGAAACTGCCTATAAACTCAAAGATATTGACAACATGTTTATCATGTATTCTACGCTTTCGACGTACTACTATTACAGAGGGAATTACGAAAAATCACTTTACTGGGATGAAAAAAAGGTGCATCTGAAGCAGAAGCTCAGGAAAGAGCTTACGACAGAAGATATCGGGGATATAGCGATAACGAAAGCTAATCTGTATTATCCTCTCGGTGAGGTGATCACACTTGTTCAGGAGACAAGAAGGCAGGCCAAAGAAAAGAATGAACTGTCACAGTATATTTTATATCTGACCAACGAATTTATACTTCAGCATCGTAAAGGTGATCTTAAATCAGCCAAAACGACGATAAGAAAGGCATATCTTTATTTCAGGGCTATTCCGGATAACGAACTTTTAAGGCATTATGACAGGGTTTCGAAGTATTTTCCTGAAGTGTTCTCCAGGGAAGAAGCTCTGAAGGATGCCGAGAATCTTAAGTCATTTAATACGATCTCTCATGATGTTTTTGATAAAATGAAGATATTTATCGACAAATATTACGAGTATAACATCTGTTACAGGTGGTCTCCCGACAGGGTTGACGAAGTATTTTCAGGCAAGCTCGAATTAGAGACGCCGATGATGATCCTTCACTACATGAAAGAGCACCGGTCGCTGCCGGATCCCAAGAGGGTCATCGGAGAGATAGAACCAAGGTTCTTTAATCCTGAATGTACAGGTGAGCATCTTGCTCTGCTTACGACAAAATTCATGATGACTAAAGACCGCAGCCTGTTCGATCCGATTTTCGAGTTTTCCAGAAAGCTTTATATTGCAGGCTATGTAATGATAAACATCTATACGCTGATCCCTTTTATGGAGTATGCTCTGATGATCAATACTCCGAAAGATAAGATGAAGAAATTTATTGAATCTTATGAAGAGATCAAAAACTATCTTTATGAGAATATGGATGATGTTCAGTTAAAGCTGTTCGAATCGGCTTATTTTTTCAGGCGCGGCAAAAAGATCATAGAGTATTATAATAAATTATAGCTGTTTTCTCACTTTCTTTTGCACGTCCGAAAAGAAAGTGACAAAGAAAAAGGCTTTTTTCTGAACTGATTTTACGAGCGGGGGGATAATAAGGAATAGGATTTAATTAGGATATCAGATTCTATTTTCTGACCCATTCGCCTTTTTTATTCCGGTAATAAGTCTTGTCAGGCGATTCTGACAGATTCATATTAAAAAAAGATTCATATACTTCATCAGGCGCGGAATTGAATTTTACATCGGTCTCGATTATACGCTGCATAATGAGCGCTCTGGCCTTATTCTCTTTGTCAAAAACAACGGCGGCGTTATCTTTATTTATCTTATCGAGTTTACCGAGCTCGTTCTGATCAACGATCTCCAACAGACCCTTCTGATTTTCTCCGAATACACCTTTTATTTTAAGCTCACTGACATCGTCTTTGAAAAATTCCCTGTCCCTGACAGCCTCAACCACATCCCGTCTGTCAGCCGTGATCTTAATGTCGCCCGCGCCTCTTTCCGACGCTATCATCCATGCGTCCTCTTTGATCTTGGCATATTCGCCCATCACCTGATTTTCAAGCGCGGTCTTTTCACCGGTGATCTTGATGTCGGGGATCTTGACGGTGCACGATGTTATCAGAACAATAAATATCAAAGTAATAAAAATACGCATAATTTATACCTAAAAAAGATCTTCCATTCCGTAAAGTTTATTTTCCTTCTGAGCGATCAGAAATTCTATGGCTTTGAATACGCCCGAAGCGAAAGTTTTTCTTGAAATTGCCTTGTGGGTCAGTTCCAGCCTTTCACCGTTCCCCGCGAAGATTACTTTGTGGTCTCCGACAACATCACCGCCTCTTAGCGTATGGATAGCTATTTCGGATCTTTTGCGCGGTTCATAGGTTCCCTTTCTACCGTATATAGTCGAGTAGCCGGGGTTGTTTTTTAGTAAAATATCCCTGAGCTTTAAGGCTGTTCCGCTTGGAGCGTCGGCTTTTTGGTTGTGGTGCATTTCCAGTATTTCAATGTCATAATCGTCTTTTGCGAGATCAGATATCGTATTCAGCAGTTTGCCGAGGATATGTATCCCGAGAGAAAAATTCGGAGAATAAAAAACTTTTCCCGAGGAAGAATACTTTCTGATCTCTCCCATTTCCTCTTCAGAAAAACCGGTGATCCCTGTCAGGAAGGGTTTGTTGTTATCAAGGCTTAATTTCAAATGTTCAAGGCATGATTTTTTCGAAGTAAAATCTACAACGACATCTATGTCCTGGTGGTCAATTACATCGGCGAGCTTTACTCCCATGCCCAAATCTGTCAGAAGGCATTTTTCGGGCGTTTCGATTATGTAGGAGATGTTGAAGCGGTCAGAATTTTCACACATTTCCGTTATCGCCTTTCCCATCTTGCCGTAGCCGCCGCAAAGAGCTATGTTGATCATACCCCACCCCCGAATTTTATCCGTCTTACGATAATATATAATTTTGTTGCAGTTAATTCAAGAGGAATAAAGTTTAAAGTTATTTCTTTCAGAAAGATTTACCTGTAGCCTTCCACCCTCTTGATCCAGCCGTCAAGGAAGGAAAGGTCATTCCTCTCATCGGTATAATTGTTCACTCTGCGTGTTAGAACTTCTTTAGCGGAAGTAATAAAACTGTCAAGATCAGGTAATTTCATGCCTTCAAGAACATGTAAAAGGCCCCACCCTTCGCCTTTAAGCCGCTCTGCAGGATCAATCCCTGTTCCTTTAAAGTTAAGGTAATCGACCACCGCAAACCTTCCCTGAGGCGTTTTAGATAGCTCTTTCACGGCTGTGATTATATGCGGATTAAGCTCAAGTATCTCATTTATTGAATCCATCGCTTTAAAAATGATAAATCCGGCCTGGATGTAGGTCGTTGAAGCCAGCCAGTCTATTAACATGTCCTTCACGGGATCTCCGTCCAGTTCGTCTCTGTTGTTCCACGGACATCCGGTAAATTTATGCCTGCTTATAAATTCGGGTACAGGCTCGTTTTTTTCAAGATAGAAAGCTATAAGTTCAGGGAACTGCTCGACAAAAGGCAGTCTGCTTCCGGATTTAAGCCATATAAAATGTCCTATTCCGAAGTTCGCAAAGTCTTCTTTCGGGCTCCAATAAACAAGATATCTCTTCTGCGAACCGCATTCGTTCGCGAAGAATTTTACGCCCATCTGTCTGAATTCATCAGCAGATATCGATCTGAAATTGTCCATAAATTCATATTTAGCCATATATCACTCCGTCCATTTTAATATCATGAGGTTCAACAGGTACATTTTCGACCATCTGAAAATCGTAACAAATGCCTATAAGATGAGATGTCCCTTTCAATTTAGAAAGGATTTTATCATAGTAAGCCTTTCCCCTACCCATGCGGTTATTATGCCGGTCAAAGGCGATTCCCGGTACGATAGCCAAGTCGATGCTGCCCAAGTCATGAAAAGGTGTTCCGTCAGGTTCAGGGATCGAGTAAAGATCGCCGTTTTTCAGCTTATGTACTCCGGTGAACTCTTTAAGATGAAGTTCATCGCCGTTTATCGCCGGGAGTATGAATTTCTTCCTGACAGCCCACTTCAGGATGAAGTCTTTAGTATCGATCTCATCGTCCATTGACCAGAAAATGAAAATTGTTTTTGCGTTTTTAAATTCGGAGGAATTTTCAAGTTTTTTCATAACAGCTTCAGACCTGATCTCTCTATCTCTTCCGCTCAGTTCTGATTTAAGCAGTTTTATTTTTTTTCTCAGCGCTTTTTTTATTAAAACTATCCCTTCACCCATTGACATTCCGTTTTAATTGAAGGTAATATAAAGAATTATTTTGTTAAGAGAGATAAAATTGTTTATTTTGCAGATGATTTTTTATGGCGGGAAAATGAAGATATTTGAAACGAAGAAATATATTGAAAATATGCTTGATACTAAAGATATAGATATAGCCATAGTTCTGGGCAGCGGATTGTCATTTCTCGAAGACAATATGGAGAATTTAAAGCAGGTAAAGACTTCAAACATTCCCGGTTATCCGGTTTCGACCGTTATGGGTCACAAAGGCATGATAAGCACAGGGATCTATGCCGGTAAAAAGCTGATGATAATGGCTGGAAGAGTTCATTATTACGAAGGATACAGCTATGAAGAAGCGGTCTTTCCGATAGATATTTTAAATGCTTTAGGCACAAAAAAACTTCTTCTAACCAATGCGGCCGGCGGGATAAACCGCAGTTACGGACCGGGCTCTATTCTTGTTCTCGAAAAATATATTGCCCCTTTCACGCCGAAATATAAGAAAGCGCTTCTGGAACCCTACTCAAAAAAACTGAACTCTCTGCTTGAAAAAGCAGGCAGGAATAAAGGTATCAAAGTTCACAAAGGATGCTACGCATACATGTCGGGGCCGAGTTTTGAGACAAAAGCCGAAATAGATTTTTTGAGACTGTCGGGCGGCGATGCTGTAGGAATGTCAACAGTGCCTGAAACAGTCCGAGCTGTCGGTTACGGAATGGACATAGCCTGTATTTCAAGAGTGTCAAATCCGGCTGCGGGTATTACTGGCAAACCTCTTTCTCATGTAGAAGTGCTTGATACGGCGAAACGATCGCAGGAAAGTTTTATTGAGCTGTTAAAAGAATTTATCAAATTGATCTAAAATGGAAAAAGAGAAATATATAACAGTCACTAAAAATACAGAAATAGAGATCGAAAAAATAAAAGGATCAAGGTTTATCGGCCGGCTGTACGGGATAAAAGACAGAGAGGAAGCCGAGAGCGATCTGGAAAAGATAAGGAAATTGTTTCATGATGCCACACACAACTGCTTCGCATATACCGCAGGTTTCGGGGAAAGTATTTATACCCGTTCAAGCGATGACGGAGAGCCTTCGGGAACCGCAGGGAGACCGATGTTGAGCGTGCTGGAAGGAAGCGGTCTGTCGAATGCGCTTCTCATTGTAACAAGGTACTACGGAGGAACGAACCTGGGTACGGGAGGACTTATCAGGGCATACACTGAAGCTGCGAAGGAAGTAATAGAAGCGGCTGAAAAAGTAACGGTCGAGATAAAGGTGAAAATAAAATTTTCGTATAATTACGATCAGACAAGCATGGTGATGAATTTGCTTAACAAATACGAGGGGGGGATCATTTCAGAATCCTATACCGACAGGCCGGAAGCTACGATCTCGATAAATAAAGGATTTGCTACGGGTTTTATAAGCGAGATATTCGACCGCAGCGGCGGAAAGATTGAGGCTGAATTATGCTGATAGCACTTGTAATAGCGGCTTTTATACTTTCATTCTTTTTTTCCATGTCCGAGATAGTTTATACGGTTGCCGATAGAATTAAGATTAGGGTATGGAGTAAATCCGGAGCCCGCTCAGCCATTCAGGTAAAGAGGCTGATCAAAAATCCCGATAATTTTCTTGTGCCTGTTCTGGTAGGTAATAATATAGCCAATACAGCCTATGCGACCTTTTTTGCATACCTCGTAGCTGATATGAAGTGGGATATTTCACATTACGAGAGCACTTTTGTAATTACGATACTTCTCGTAATATTTTCTGAAATGATGCCCAAGGTGGTCGGAAAAAAATACAGCACTGTTCTTTCTGTAAAATTAATTTATCCTTTTCTTGCGGCAAAGGCTCTTTTTTCCCCGATAACTCTTGTTGTAGGCATGTTGAGCAAATGGATACTTAAGCTGCTTAGGATACCGATGAATAAATACAACTGGGTGATGATTTCAAAAGATGACATTGATATAATACTTGAGAACGCTACGAGGACAAGATCAGTAAAAAAGGAAGACGCTCTGGCGATAAGAAGCGTGATGAGCCTGGACGAGAAAAAGGTTAGAGAGATAATGCTGCACAGGAAAAATATTATCTCCGTTGAGTTGAACAGCCCGGTTTACAGGCTGAAAAAAATGGTGATGCTTACATCGTTTTCAAAGATTATCGTGTATGAGAATGATCTGGATAATATTGTCGGTGCTGCTTTCGTAAAGGATCTGATAAAAGATCCGCAGGAGATCAAAGATATAGTCAGGCCGGTTCTGTTCATTCCGGAAAACACCAGCGTGCTTGCGCTTTTTAAAACGCTTAAAAAGGAGAAGGCCACAATAGCCGTTGCCATTGACGAATTCGGCGGTTGCATCGGGCTTGTGACAATGCATGATATACTTGAGCTTATTGTCGGAAAAGTTGATGATCCTCACGACCGAAAAACTTCCGACAGAGGCATAATCTACAGACCCGAGAGCGGGTCTTTCATTGTCGCGGGGAGCGCTGATCTTGAGGAACTTGACGGTATGATCCGGAGTATCACAGGAGATGAAAAAGAATTATTCGGAGATAAGAACGGGACGGTCAACGGTTTTATTATCAATCACCTTCAGAGGATACCCGAGCAGGGAGAAACTTTTGAGGTCAGAAAATTAAAATTCAAGATCGTGAAAGCGAGGAAGAATTTTGTTGAAACTATTATCATTCAGGCATTAGAAAAAACGGAGTAGAGATATGAGTTCAAAAGTAATTATGCTGGTTCTAATAATGATCGGCAGCCTTATACCTGCGGAGATAAAATGTACAACCTTTTGCTCGATAACAAAGGGATATGACATAAAAAATTACTCGGGCAAACTTTTTTTCGGAACGAACGGCGGTATGATCTATAATTCCGGCAGCGATAATATTATCTATGACACCGACGACGGATTATATAAACCTGATGTGACGAAAATTGAAAAAGATTTCCGAGGGATGTTCTGGCTCGGGCATGACGACTGTTCTGTCTCCGTATTTGATATGTCAAGGAAGAAAGTTTCATACTTAAATGACATCGAGCAGGCAGGAGTTTATACCCTTAACGGAATGTTTTCATCGGCTAAATATATTTATATAGCAACAAGCGGACTTCTTGCAAGATACAAGTACAACGATACATACAAGAAGTATGAAATTTCAGAAATAAACTCGATGACGGGAAATGTTAAAAGTGTGGCTGTTTTAAACGGGGTGATCTATGCCGCACTTCCTACAGGACTTCATTATATCTCCGAAGCAGCGCCGAACATTAATTATCTGAGCAACTGGAGCGTAATTTCCGGATTCGCCGCCGGAACCATAGTAAACGGTTTTGCTCTGAATGCAGATAAACTTTATGTGCTGACGAATAACGGGTTATATTTGGTGAATGGAAGTTCAGCAGTAAAACAGACTGCTTTCAATAATGAAAATTTATATTACGGGATATTTGACAGTACTGATTTTTATGTTTCGCTCGATCAGGTTGGTGCTACGGTTATAAAAAAAATATCAAAAGACATGACGGGAACCCCTGAGATAATATTCGGAACAGAAGAGCCTGACACTAAGGCGTTCGCCGTTGTAAACAACACTGTTTATTTTACGTCATCCAGAGGGTATTCGTATTATGATATTTCAAACGATACAGAGTATTCGATGAATTTTAATGTGCCTAAAGAAAAAGGGATCAAAAAAGCGGTGATCGACGATGAGTCAGGAAATCTGATCTATTTGACAAGCAATAAGTTTTCATACATGAAGATGGCGGATGATTCCTTCTGTGAAACGGTGTATAGCGCAAGGGGATCTTCCACTAACATGCTTACCCAGGATAACGACCTTTATATCTGCACGTGGGGGGCGGGAGTAAACTATTTTCAGCTTGAAGGCAGTGATTATGTTTATAAGAAAAACTATTCTTTCGGAAGTCCAGTGGGAGTGTCAACCAGGTATCCGGTTCATCCTGGCATATATGAAGATTTGCAGAAGAGGATATGGATAACCAACTGGAACGACATTGATGCTGATTCTACAGTGACTGTATTAAATTCATCGGGAGTAGTTGAGAGATCATTCCCGCTTGAAAATTTTACCTGCCCGTATGACATTTACCTTGATCGTTATAATAATCAGAATTGGGTTTGGCTGGGCAGTTCAAAACAGTCATTTGGAGGCTTGAACGGTCTTGGAGTCGGTATTTTTGACGGACAGTATCTTAGCATTAAAGCCATTCCGATGTCAGAGGGTATAATTGATATAGTTAAAGATGACGATAATACAGTTTGGATAGCAACAAATAACGGTATAAAATATATTGATCTGAAAATTTCCCCGACATCGCCTCAAAGTTTGTCGGCAGCCTATATAACCAGTGTAGCTTCAGGGCCGATAAGCAATTTTATCTTTGACGCAGAAGTGAACAATATAAACGAGAAATGGTTTGCCACAGATAAGGGGATAAGCGTTCTATCGTCGGACAATAGGACCTGGAGGCACTATGTTCCAAAGTATTATTCCGGGAATTCAACTTCGCCCGGAGAGATAATTAAAACCAATCTGCCGGATAATGTCATCAATGATATTGAGTTCGATGAAAAGAACGGTGTCGCGATAATTTCTTCGGACAACGGCCTTTCTTTCATCGAGTATGGCAGGATATTCAAATCGGATAAAGTGAAAAGCGGGGAGATACAGACCAAACCTTCGCCTTTTATAAACGACGGCAGTTCGGTAATGGGTTTTTATTTTCCCGAAGACGGAAATATTTATGACACTGCGAAGATATTTGACCTTAAGGGGATGCTTGTGAGGGGTGGAGACGGCGGAAAGGAGCTGAATATTCAGCACGGATGGGACGGGCGGGATAACAGTGGAAAAATTGTTTCAACAGGCATTTATCAGGTAATTGCTTTTAATAAAAACGACAGAACAAAAAACATCACCGGCAAGATCGCCGTGGTCAGGAAGTAATTTTTTTACGAATGCCAAAGTGTATGAATAAAGCTGTATATTTTCAGCAAACTTCAAGAGCATAGGCTCGGGCGCATGGATGCCGAAATAAAATTCCTTGTAAAAAACCAGTCAGTGTCATTTAGCCAATGTTAGGGGTCTGTAGCAATTAGTTACTATGCCTATTGAGTCACTTATAATTTTGCACTCCAGATTACTACTCTTCATATTTTGTGCATTACCTGTTTTGGTTGCACAACGGTTGTGCATCCCATTACTCATTTGCACAATATTTCAAATATTTTGTGCAGGTCAAACTATTGACTTAATATTTTAAACAATTCTTTATTCAAATACAAAGATTCACTACCAGACTGCTCTTTACTCAAAACACCAATTTCTACCAGTCTTCCAAGATATTTGCTGGCCGTGTTCCTGGAAGCTATTCCGGAATCAACTAGGAAACTTATTTTGCAATAAGGCTGATTAAAGAGCATCTCGATTAATTCATAGCTGTAAATATCATTAGCCTCTTTTTTTACCTTATCAACAGTTGATTTGTAAAGTTCATAGATGTCGTTAACTTTTTTTAGCGTGTGAACGGATGTATCTTTTACGCCTTTAAGCATAAATAGAATCCAGTCAGCCCAATTGCCGTTTTCTGTAACTTCTTTCAATAGACGATAATAGTCGTTTTTATACTCGTTTATATACTTAGATAGATACAAAACAGGTTTGTCCAATAGTCCTTTTTTACTAATAAAAAGAACATTCATTACCCTGCCGGTCCTGCCATTTCCGTCTGTAAAAGGGTGAATAGCTTCAAATTGATAGTGAAGAATAGCCATTTTAATCAAAGGATCAAGTCCGTCATTCTTGTTTGCAAATTCAACCCAATTTTCCAGCTTTGAAGTAAGTACTTTTTTGCAGCAAGGCGGAGTGTAAATAGTTTTCATTGCATTTCCAATATAAACAACTTCATCACGGATCCCTTCCGCATCGCTAGCCTCTTTAATTTGTTTGAAAATATTTACAAGCAGCTTTAAACTAATATCGTTTTTCTGAAGCTTACTCCATGCGTCAAGTGTCGCCTGTCTGTAACGGATAACCTCTTTAGTCTGAGTATCAGGGTCAGGTTTGGCAGATGCGAAAGCTCTATACAATTTATCGGATGTTGTAAATATGTTTTCTATTGAAGATGAATCTTTTGCTTCCTGTAAAACAAGGGTATTGATTAACATCATCGGATTCGGAATTACAGGGCACCTGCCTTTTAATTCAGCCAGAGCTGCCCGAGCTTCTGAGAGGGATTTATATATTTCTATACTTTCCCATTTGTTAATGTCTGGTGGCAATAATGGTAAATCATTATACGGTATGTCTTTTTTATAGCTCATATCGTTTTCCTCTCATTATTTCTACTCACTCCAATGTGTCAATAAAGTTATATGAAAAGAAATATAATCAGGAATTATAATATTTGCATCAATATTTAACAGCTTTTTCTCTCGTATAAATCTCAAAATTATTAAGGACCAATAGTTTTTTTCAAGACCTAATTGCTATTGCCCCTAACGGTCATGGCTAAAAGCACCACACAAGTCACAATGAACCAGTCAGTGTCATGTAGCCAATGTTGTCTGCTGTTGTTACAAATATCAAAGAGCCTAAGCATATCTATTAATTACAAACAAACGAAAAAAAGCGTTTCAATTATGGTTTGATGTTGAAAGGAATTTGATTTTTTACAGAATATTTATTAGTATCAATAAAAAAACCTTGTTTTATATTGATGAAAATTGTATCTGATACAGAATTTCCATTATTATCAGTCGCAATTGCTTCTATTTTTGAACTTGATACATCACTTTCAAGGGGATCATAAGTATCAAAATAACCATTATTATTAGTATCAATCCATGTTGAGTATGAGTCATATGGCAGATCAGAAATATTCGGCATATTGCTATAAAATTCTACCGGACATTTAAAAATTGTGTATGACCCTACAAATTCAAAGTAATCGGATGGATTATCACCAGGAGTATGTCCTTCTGTCCAACCTAAGATATTATCATTAACATCGTAAGAGCCATAAAAGTTTTTAGTACAATAAGCTTCAAATTCATCTTGTATGCCATTTCCAACGGAATCATATATATCGTTAAGTCGTGGAGTCGGTTGTGTTTCTGAACCTAAACTGGACCGTAAGTCCAAAAACACATCTCTTTTGTAATTAATCGTAACATTTGAACTGTCTGCATCAAATTGCAATGTTGCTAAATAATAGACATTAGTCTTAATTTCATCAAGTCTTTCCCAAAAACCTATTGAACCGCCGGCGTATGTTTCTGTGTAATCAACCCCGTTATCCTTTAGGGTCAGATTACATATTTCGCCATTTTCATCAAAATTACCATTAGCGATTTCAATGATTTGATTTCCTGTATTGTAAAACTTTTTCTGATCTACATACGGTTCCCCGGTATCAAAGACAAAATCTTCATCAATATATCTGATTTTAGCTTGGATATTAAAAGAATATGGACGAGATGCATCTTGAAGTACGATTTCACTATTACCAACGATATTATCATAATGGAAGTCATTAAAATATACATTTGAATAAACATCGCCATTGAAACCTGAAAAATTTTCACCTATATCCCAAAAATCCCATAAATTGTTTGTATTTGAATCATATAGAAAATCACCGTTATATTGATTGTTCAAATTTGCATCAATGTAAGACTCGCCTTGATCCCAATTACTGTTGGCATTGTTATCTACAAATTCTTCTCTGTCGAAATAACCATTATAATTATTATCAACAAATTTCTCGCATTGAGTAAATCGGTCTATAACCAATACAACTTCACTAATAGATCCGACATTTGTAACTGCTTCAACTTCTATAGTTACATTTTCACCGTCTCTGAATTCTGAACTGTCTATGGGATTTACGATATTCACTTCAAGATACGGATCTCCAGGTACTGTTGAACTATCATCGCTACATGACCAAAACAAACCTACGACGATTGCAATTAGTAGTACTACTGCCCATTTCTTCATTTGCTACCTCAAAAATTCTTTTAGGTTATTATTTAATATCAAATATATGCTTAGGCTCATCTTTTCACAACAATTATTTGTATCAATTGCAGACAACGTGCGGCTAAACGCCACGTGTCGTTTAGCCGGAAGGCTTGAGCCTATTTCAAGAGTTTAGAACGCTCGATCCTTTCTTTTGCTTCTTCAACGGCAGTCTTGATCTTCTCTTCCAATACTTTTTTTGGAGGCAGTTCAGTCCAGTATTCAGCTACGAGAATTCCGTCTTTGTGCATCTCAAGTAATTCTATCTGTTCTCTGCTGGTTTCGGTGCAAAGGATCAATCCCACTGGAGATTCTTCGTTTTCTTTTCGTTCGTACTTGTTCAGCCACTTCAGATATAATTCCATCTGACCTTTATATTTTGCCTGGAATTTGCCTATTTTTAGTTCGATGGCAACGAGTCTTTTAAGATTTCTGTTATAAAAAAGAAGGTCAATGTAATAATCTTCACCGTCAATGATAATTCTCTTCTGCCTTTCGATGAACGCAAATCCTTTTCCGAGTTCCAAGATGAAGTTTTCAAGTTCAGTTAGAATTGCATCTTCAAGGTCTTTCTCCAAATAGTCAGGTTTCACTTTAAGGAAATCGAGAAAATACGGATCTTTGAACTCTCCGGATTGATAGACTGATCTTACGACCGGTTGAGAACCAGCGATCATTGTTCTTTCATATGCTTTCTTGGATATTTGGATTCTTAAATCTCTAACGCTCCAAATTTCCGTTGCTGCCTTTTGAGTATAGAACATCAGTGCTTCTTTCTTCTTGATCGTGAACAAAGTAATAAAGTGAGACCATGTCAATTGTGGTGACAGTGTCGCCACAATCTCGTAATCATCGAATATTTCAGAGAATTGAATAATCCTGCGCAGGTTCCTTTCTTCAAAATTTTTACCGTGCCTCTCGACCAATTGTCGTGACAGTGTCACCACAATCTGTTTACCGTATTCAGCCCTCTTGTTATCAAGAATAAAATCGTTGATCCGTTTACCGATCTGCCAGAAAACAAGGTTCATTTCAGAATTCGCATAAACGAAAGCCCTTTCTCTACTTTTGGAGATTAGTTCGGAAAGTTCATCGAAAAGGTTCTGTTCATTTTTAGCAACCTTGTTTTCAATTACGGATAGATTGTGTTTTTCAGGTTTATTTTTTGTCATTATAAATTCCCAATAAAATTTCTCATAAGTTGCTAAGAGAGTAATATACTTGACAGCTTAAATTTAATCAATAATGATGAATTATTTTTTATAGTCTTCGGTTTTTGCAGTTTTCATAGCCCAGATCAATATTCCGGAGGCAATAAGAATCAAAGCACCAAAACCAGCAGACAAATTCAAGACAGCCTTTTTTGTATCAAAATCGTAAATTTCAATCTTGTCTATATCTTCAATTTTTATTTGAGTTTTTTCATCAGATATGCTTAATTCGGATTTTGAAATTTTTACATAAATGCGTATTTCATTGTAGATGTCAATTTTTCGGTTAACATCAGGAATGTATTTTATAATAACTCCTGAAAATTCATCACCAGAAAAAATAGGATTAGTTAAAAGAAAAGTTTGTTCTCCTTGGTGAAGAATTACTATTTTATCACTTTCTATCTTATTCAGTTCTTCTTTAGGAATTGTTTTCAGTGTATGGACAGTACATGCTTGCAAAAAGAAGAATAATGTCAATATAGAAACGATTTTAAAGCTAAGTGTAGCTGTTTTCATAATAAAGTCCTCATTGTAAATTCTGTTAATTATCTAAGCTCAATAACCCCAATAGATTCTATAATTACTATTTCCCACAACGGTCATGGCTAAAAGCACCCCACAAGTCACAATGAACCAGTCAGTGTCATGTAGCCAATGTTAGCCTTCGTTTATTTTTTCACCAGAGATCTTTTTATCCCTATGTGGCAATATATCGTTTTGGCTATTCGAAGTAAAGAGTTTATATGAAGAGAATATAGAAAAAATAAACTTGACAATGCAACAAGAAGGTTGTATATTTAGCTTATGAACGGTAAAGAACTGATAAAGATATTTCAGAAGAATGGCTGGGTCTTGGATAGGATTAACGGAAGCCATCATATTATGATCAAAGAAAACGAAAGGTCAGTTCCGATTCCGGTACATGCGAGTAAAGACATTCCGAACGGATTAGTTCAGAAGATTTTGAAAGCAGGAAAAATAAAAACCTGAGGTGAAATTATGTTCTACTACGCTAAAATACAAAAAGAAGACGATGCTTATATCGTTACCTTTCCTGATCTTCCGAATATAAATACTTTTGGTGACAGCCTCGAAGAAGCATTGAAAAATGCAGAAGAAGCTTTGAACGGTTCACTTGAATCTGATTTTGAAAGAGGGTTTAAATTTACTAAACCCAAAGAATACAAAGGGGAAGATTTTTATAAGATTTACTTATATCCTCACATAGTAGTATCTTATAAACTTAGGCAGATCAGAGCTGGTAAATCGCAAATTGATATAGCTAAGAAATTGGGTATTTCATATCAGGCTTACCAAAAGCTCGAAAATCCGAGAAAATGCAATCCTACGGTTAAAACATTGGAAAAAATCGCGAAAATTTTTGATAAAGAACTCGAATTTGTTTTTAAGTAACTAAACCGTCTAATTGACACACATATGCTTATATTGCCACATAGGGTCTAGAATAAAAAATTAATGTTGGTTAACGGTCATGGCTAAAAGCACCCCACAAGTCACAATGAACCAGTCAGTGTCATATAGCCAATGTTAGCTGCTGTTTTGGACATCATCGTAATTTATCTTTGAGTTTTAAATAATTGTAAATTGATTCGTTTTCTCTTGTATCTTTTGTAGGTTTTCTATAACCTTGATACCCCATATCAATTTGTATTTGATTATCATTAAGTTTACTATTAGAATCAAGAAATCTATCCCAAATTATAGGACCACTTGGACTATATGACATAATTTGAATCCAAAAATATCCGGAATAGACTTTATCACCATTCAAACATACATAGAATTGCTTTGGCTTAAGTTCTTTCCTTAATGTATTATATCTTTCTATGCCACTATCAGTTAAAGTTATTATATGATTTCCCCAGTCATAAAATACTATATCTTCAATTGTGAATAATGGTGTATTAAAATCAATACTTGAAATGAAAGTGTAATCATTATAGTTTTTAAATACTTCATTCTTAATTATTTCTATTTGTACTGAATTACTTTTTATTGTTCCGTACCAACCATCAATATTGATTTTTTTCCGTGGCAAGTAGTCAGTCCCGACATTGTCATAGAATATTTGAGGTATAAAATATTCCAATTCGATATTATATTTATTATTTTTCAGGTAATTCATTTCATAATTTGATACAAGTAATATACTATCACTAGGATAAATAAGGTATGAACTATGCCTATAAGCAATTGAATCACCAGGATTTATTTTTGTATAAGAACTAGGTGTTCTCCATGGTGGGAAAGGAGCATACTTTTTTTCGAAACCTTTTGTTGATAATAATAAATTGTTGCCATCTTTATATCTGATAAATGATCTGAAAGTTTCATTAGCAAGATAAAAAGGTATAGTATCGGTATTTATCCAATATATGTTTAAAATAACTTCTTCGTTTTCATTATATGTTGATTTATTTGTGGAAAACCTTAAATCAAGTTTATAATTCGAAGCATTAACAATGTTGATCATTATTACGATTAAGTATAGTATTCTTTTTTTTGACTTCATTATTCACATCCAATTAAATGTCCAAAATTGTCAGCTAACGGTCATGGCTATAAGCGCCCACAAGTCACCAAAACCAGTCAGTGTCATGTAGCCAATGTTATCTTTTGTAGTTTGCCTCACAATTCTATTTATATCAATAACCATGATTTAAATATCCAGCTTGTAATATACTGAGTATTTGTTGTACTTGAATCCCATCAGTTTATTATTTTTTAATGATGCGTGATTCCTTTTATCAACAACTGTGTATATTCCAAGCAGATTTTCCGAATAATCTTCAACGAGTTTTTTAAATATAGCTGCTTTTAATAATTTACCCAGGCCTCTGTATCTGTATTCTTTCAATACGCCTGTTATGCTTTGTGTAACGTAACTTTCTCCTTTTACGATAAAAACATTTGACAGACCTATCATTTTTTTACTATCGAAAAGAACAAGGATAAGATTAAAGCCACCCCATTTCTCATAATCATCTTTCCAGTCTGACAGCGTAAGTTCTTTAAAACGTTCAAGTATATGAAATTCTTCATAATTCGGAATTTCTAAATTGACTTTATGAAACAAATTGAAGTATTCATCAACTTCGCTTGAAGTAAGTTCTGGATTAGGGATATTTATAAAGGATTTCAGCGTAATTCCCGGATTGTTCTTAAATCCTTCATTATACCAATTACCTATGTTCTCCGAATATGCATCTTTAATATCAAGCCTTAGTTCAACAGCATCCAGAACTAATTTCCCCGATAAAGCTTTTATCATTCCCGAATAATTATGATTTGGCGCTTCATACAGGACTAACTCGTTTTCAAATCTGTTTTCCTTTATGGCATCTTTGATGATATTTATTATTTCTACTTTAACATCGTAAGATAACCCCTCATATGTCAGATTTAGATGTTCTTTCTCACAATAAGACCTTTCTCTGTGCGATAATATGAAATGGGCTGTATACTTTTCACCGTCAGAAATGATAAACAGCTTTGTTGCGCCATCGAAAGTATCATCTTGGAGGTTTTTTTTAAACTTTTCAAAATTTTCGAAAGGCGTTCTTGAACTTACGCTCTCGTCAAATAACAATCTGAGACCATAATATTTTTTCCACTGTTCTTCAGTCAAATCAGAATACTTTTCAGCTTTAATCAATTTTATCAAGATAACTCCTTTTTTTAGACAGAGGCCGTCCCTTTTTAGTAATTCAAGCTATGTAAACCTTCTCTAACCATTCAAGGCAAACTATTGAAGATAACGGTCATGGCTAAAAGCACCCACAAGTCACCAAAACCAGTCAGTGTCATGTAGCCAATGTTGTCTGTTCGTTCTTGGGGGGTACTTTCTTTCTATCAACAAACTTGCCAATATTACCTTTCATTTTAAGATTAGAATACAGGTTAACTAACCTCAATTCCAAAACCCAAACCAAAGGATATAAGTATTTCATTATACTATAATCCCAATAATACTACTAATTAAACTGATCATTTCCATCATTCTTTCATTCCTTTCCTTTATAAATAGCACTCGAGACACATGGAGTTGGATATTCTGGGTGTTGTAAATCGATAGCTTTTGGAAATTTTATAAAATCCCGCGAATTCTGTTCTTTTATCTCGTTATATATTAAATAGATAATTTCAATAAGTTCTTCGTATGCTTTTAAAGCAAAACTTTTATTAATACATTGAGTCCATTTTATCTCAGGAGATGAATTATATGCTTTTTTTAAAACCTTATTCATAATGTTATTTGGATTAGTTACATCTCTTCTATTGTCAGTTTTCCTCAATGTTTTACCATTGGACTGTACCCGATTTTGTGGACACATAGTTAAGCACATTTCTCCTCGAACTCTTCAGGGCTTAAGTTTCCTATCGAAGAGTGCCTCCTAATTTTATTGTAAAATACCTCAATGTACTCGAAGATG
>Ga0209467_1000451_pt1 | contig 58483 bp, 46 predicted proteins | sample Higcelwee11metaG_FD_187175 | JGI IMG/M metagenome (GOLD analysis project Ga0209467, IMG submission 187175) | Freshwater pond sediment microbial communities from the University of Edinburgh, under environmental carbon perturbations - High... | ecosystem: Environmental > Aquatic > Freshwater >... | reverse complement strand
CAGAAAACCATGACCACAGAGGTGCTGCCCTTTAAGCGACAGAGAAACAAGGGTCAGCTTCCTCAATACCTGATTGAGAACAACCATGAACCCATTATCTCACATGAACAGGCGGAGGCGATCAGGGAAATCTTTGAATACCGCAGAAAGCAGATGGGGGTGGACGATTCGGAGAAATACCAAACCCGGTACGCCTTCAGTAGCAAAATCTTATGTGGCGAATGCGGCGGTATGTTCCGAAGACAGAAAATTTACATCGGCAAGCCCTATGAGAAAATCCAATGGTGCTGCCGCCGGCACATTTTGGATAACACCAAATGCAGCCAAAAGGCAATCCGGGAGGATGACGTTCAATGGGCCTTCGGTGTGATGTGGAACAAGCTCATAAGCAATAATACCGAAATCCTCACTCCCCTGCTGGATGTGCTCAAAAAGCTCCGAATGGACGAGCAGCAGGAGCAGGTAATCGGGGACTGCAGTAACAGAATCATGGAGCTTACAGAGCAGGGTCATATACTCAGTAGATTGGTATCGAAGAGGTATATCGACCCTGCGGTATTTATAGAGCGGCAAAATACCCTGAATATAGAGCTTGCCGCTGTAAAAAAGAAAAGAAGGCAGCTCCTAGATAATAATGGTTTCGACCGAGAGATCGCCGGAACAGAGCAGCTGTTGGAACTGATTAAAAATAATCCTGATGTTATTGAAGAATACCGTGAGGATTTATTTTTACAGGTAATAGACAAGGTCATCATACAGAAAAATGGACAAATTATCTTCCGGCTTATCAACCGGTTGGAGTTGTCCGAACCCTGTAGGAAGGAGGCGATAGAGGATGATACAAAGGCATATGCCCATCGGTTATAAGCTGGTGGATGGTAAAATACAGCTTGATGAACCCAAGGCGGCTGTTGTAAAAAAGATATTTGCAGACTATCTGTCCGGAGCCTCCACCTCTTCCCTTGCAAAGCGGCTTACCGAAATGGGCTTTCCAAACGCCAACAACAAAGCCTCCTGGAACCATGGCTCAATCGGCAAGATACTGGAGAATGTCAAATACCTTGGGGATGAATTCTACCCACAGATGATTTGCACCGAGCTGTTCGAGCAGGTGCAGAAACGTCGACAAGAACGCTGTGAACAGCTGGGGCGAAGCATTCAGCCAAACAGCGCGAACCGCCAATATCCATTCACCGGAAAGCTCCGGTGCGGGGAATGCGGTGAGATTTACCGCAAATACATCGAGCACTGTGGTAGAGCATCGGAGAAGTCGTTCTGGAAATGCAAGAGATATATTTACAAGAACCGAGTGTGCTGCCGGTGTGGTTTCCTCGCAGATGAACAGATTGAAAAAGCCTTCATTGACGTCGCCAACCGGATTCTCAAAAGAATACAATTCTTTGACCGAAAGCTAAAGAAAGAGCCAGTGCCATATAACCGAGAATTTCATAAATTGGATCAGCAGATTAAAGAGCTGGAAGCAGAAGGGCGGTATTCGTCCAAGGAACTTCCGGCTCTTATTTTTGAACGAGCACAAGTCTTTTATAAAACAGCGAGAATCGATGATGCCGACCATAACACCGGGAAGATGAAACAGGCGTTTTCAGGCAGACAGCATCTCATGGAATTTGATGAGGAACTGTTTCTGACGGTAATAAAGCAGATCACGGTCTACGCCGACCGGCGGCTGGTGTTTGAATTTATAAACGGATTAACTATGGAAGCCGGATATTAAACCAAGGAAGGAGAACCTATGATGCAGACAGCAACAGCTAAAAAGAAAAGCATATCCATGATACCCTCCAAGCCGGAATATGACAGGGGTATAAAGCCTCAGTTCAAGGCTCTGCGGGTAGCGGCATACTGCCGGGTCAGCACCACGCTGGAGCAGCAGGAAACCAGCTACGAAGCCCAGGTTTCCTACTACACCGAAAAAATCAAGAGCAATCCTAACTGGAAGCTCGCCGGAATCTATGCGGATGACGGTAAAAGCGCCACAAACACCAAAAAGCGAGATGACTTCAACACCATGATCGAGGACTGCATGTCCGGAAAAATCGACATGGTCATCACCAAGTCGGTCAGCCGCTTCGCCAGAAACACGGTGGACAGCCTACAAAACATCCGCAAGCTCAAGGAAATGAACGTTGCCGTCTTCTTCGAAAAAGAAGGGGTGAATACGCTGGAGGGAACCGGCGAGCTCTTAATAACCATCCTGAGCAGCCAGGCGCAGGAGGAAAGCCGGAACCTGAGTGAAAACACCCGGTGGGGTATTGTCAGACGGTTTGAGAATGGCATCGTCTCGGTCAACCATAATAAGTTTTTAGGCTACACCAAGGATAAGAACAGCGAGTTGGTTATTGTACCGGAGGAAGCGGAGCTGGTCAGACGGATTTTCCGGCTTTACCTCGAAGGAAACAGCGTTATACAGATAAAAAAGATGCTGGAGTCGGAGGGAATCCCAACCGTTACCGGCGCAACCAAGTGGTGGGACAGCACCATCAACAAAATGCTGAGCAATGAAAAATATATGGGCGACGTCCTTCAGCAGAAAACATATACGATAGACTTCCTCACCAAAAAGCGGGTGAAAAACGATGGTATCGTTCCTCAGTATTACATAGAGGATGACCATGAAGCCATCATACCCAAAGAGCTTTTTTATCAAGTGCAGGAAGAAAAAGCGAGGCGCGCAAGCCTGTGTAAAACGGCGGCAGCCCGCAAGGCAAAACAGGAGCAGCGGGAAAAGGAAAAAAGCAAGTACAGCTCAAAATTTGCTTTATCAGACATCATGGTATGCAAGGAATGCGGTCAGCCCTACCGCCGACAGGTATGGTCGAAATACGGACAGAAAAGCGCTGTGTGGCGATGTGAGAACCGCCTGAAGAATGGAACTAAGAACTGTAAACACTCCCCCACTTACAAAGAAGTAGTGCTGTATGAAGCCATAATGACCGCCATCAACAGCGTTGTGGAAAATCGCGGCGAATTTGTCGGCGCATTCCGAGAAAATGTTATCAGAGTCATCGGCAGTTACTCCACTAAAAATATACCGACCGAATATGATGCTCAGATAGAAAAGCTCCAGAGAGAGATGTTGGCGCTGATAGAGGAAAATGCCCGGCAGGGTGCTGTCACGGAGGATTTTGACGAGAGATACAGAGGGATCTCAGAGCAGATAAATGCCCTGAAGCAAAAAAAGCTGGAACTGGCGCGGGATCAGAAAATGGCAGAGAATTTTCAACAGCGCCTTGACGATATGGACGCCTCCCTGAAGAAAACCACCTGCGAGGTCAGGGATTTTGACAACGATCTTGTCAGGAGACTCCTGCAGAGCGTCAAGGCCACCAGGGATGACGAGATCGAAATCCAATTCAAATCCGGCATCGTGATAAACCAAAGGGTGTCATACTTTGAATATTAAGCAGCGGCAGGAATGGCTTAAGATGCCGTCCCTGCCCTTAAAAACAGGAGGTATCGAGAATGCTTGATCACAAAAAGGTAGAGCGTATCAAGGAGATGTATCCCAAGGGAACCCGTAACCGGTTAGTAGCGATGTCGGGAGAATCGGATATGACTTCGGGCTTGATGGGTACGGTGGATTTTGTGGATGACATCGGCCAGCTTCAGATGACCTGGGACAATGGCAGAAGTCTCGCTCTCGTTCCCGGTGAGGACAGTTTCACCGCCGTCTCGAAGCCGGAACTGGCACAAACTCAGAAGCCGGACGCGCCGCTCATCGACGCTAACGGAAACATCTTCAATCTGATGGGTATTGCCTCGCACACCTTAAAAGCGGCGGGTATGCGGGAGCAGGCCGGAGAGATGTGCCGGAGGATCACCGCTTCCGGCAGCTACGGTGAAGCCCTGAATATTATCGGCGAGTACGTTAATTTTACCGAAACGGGTCATTCGAACCAATCCGATGACGAGCAATTCGGAATGAAAATGGAATGATGGGGAACAGTATATGAGTAGCAAGGATTTACAGGCAGCCTATATAGAGCGTCTAAATTCCATTCTTCCAACGGTTGACTTCGTGAAGCTGGATAAAGCCTGTAACTCGGTGGAGGACGGCTACGCCAAGGAAATCCTGAAGCGGCTGCATGACGCTTTTATAGAGGTTTATGGCACGGACCATATCGATGACAGCGACCATGAGTTTGTTGAGCTTCCCGCCGTCATAAAGGGGTGTAATACCGTATGTGTCGGTCTTGGCATCGTTTCACTCGACCTGCAATCCTCTGGAGAGCATTGGGGCACCTTCTTTTTAACGCCGATGGGCGTAATCGACCACGGTGAAGAAAAACTATAGCCAGCTCAAGCCGACTACCTCTCGACCGTATATATCCCCTACGACTACTGGTACACCGTTTCTGTGGAACGCGACCATCACGTGAATTTTGATAACGTGCCAGAGAAGATAGCGGATATGCTGAACGTGTGCTGTCCGGACCAGCCTGAGCCCGAAATGGATTCTGATACTGGTCTCCGTTATCTTTAAGCTACATCTCTCATTTCGCTGTTCGTGATATGTCGAAAAAAACGCTCATATCATTAGCCGCATGGCTGATGGATATAATAGAAAAGAGAAAGGAGCCGATACGAGTGACTGAGAAGGAATTATTAACGCAGGAAGACTGCATACAAACTGGATATGAAATGCCCATAAGCGGCAGGGTTATTGTACTGCGGCCTTCCTCAATGCTAGGCGAGCATCGGAATGCAAAGCATCAGCTCTACTATTGCACCGGAGGCTTCGGCAGTAATCCAAACCCCAGCGGTCGGGCAGTCTTTGCCGTTTCCCTTGCAGACGGTGAGCAGACACGCTGGAACCGAAGCGACATTCTTGGAATTGCAAAACCGGAAGTCCTTACTGACCATGCCCGCCTCCAGCTTTCGCAAATCCGTCCGTCTGATGCCTTGGATCTAAAAGGCCATGAACCTGAGTTCAGCGGAAATTGCTTTTTGCCGGATGGCAGTTACACCTCTTGCGTGTGGCTGTGCAGTACCAAGGAGGTGCAGGACTACATCGAAATGCAGAAGGACTATCAGCACAGGATTATGGTATGCGCCAAGGATGACTTCTGCATATTTGAAATGCTTGACGGAAAGGTCGTCCACCCATTGCCTGAAACCTTGCAAAAGGAGTAGCAGGAGCAGGGCGGCATGGAAATGAAGCTATGAACCAAATAAGGACTTGAAGCCGTAATCTGAAAAATGGTTTCGGCTTTTTCATTGTTAATATTTAAATGAAAGGGATTGAGAGAACCCATGAAAAAGAATGTAAAGCGCATCGTCATACCATCGACTTCCTCACAAAAAAGCATGTGAAGAACGATGGCATCGTCCCTCAGTATTACAAGAGGATGACCACGAAACCATCATCTCCAAGGAGCTTTTTATCAAGTACAGGAAGAAAAAGCGAGGCGGACAAGCATGAGTAAAACGGAGACAGCCCATAAGTCAAAGCAGGAGCAACAGGAAAAGGGAAAAAGGAAGTACAACTCAAAATTTGCTTTATAAGACATCATGGTATGTAAGGAATGCGTAGCTGACAAGATTATAATACTTAGATTGACTAAGGGTTTTGATGTTGCCAGGTTTATATAAAGCACATCAATTGGCGAATAAGGATTTGTGCAGATATGGATAAAAAATGTATCCATATCTATTTATTTTTCGACGGATATCTGTTATAATATTTCTTGTAATTTTGTATAAGGAGCGCGTGAGATGTCGATACAATGCAAATTATCCGTGCTAATGGGTGAAAAGAGATACAAAATAAAAGATGTGCATGAGAAAACAGGGCTTGCAAGAACGACCATCTCAAACTTATATCATGATAAGATGGAGCGGGTCGATTATGAAACCCTAAGTAAACTTTGCGATTTATTCGAATGCGGCGTCGGCGATATTTTAGAGTACAAAAAAGACTAAGGATTCATTATATTTGCTGTCCGTCTTATGGTACAGTAAACCTGATAGAATAGAGAGTGAGGGGGTGTTTTGTCATGTGGTGCAAGAGTTGTAGCAGAGAAACAAATAGCGCTATTTGCGAACTTTGCGGAACCACCACAGAACAGGATATTCCTATTATGATTTTTTGGTGTGATGACTGTAAAACGCCGATTATAAAACCAGCGAATAGAATTGATAAAAATATATGCCCGCTATGTGGAAAAGAAACCGCATATTTATGCTCCGACTTAAGACCGGTATTCCCTGAAGAACGTTTGTTAATAGAAATATTAACCGCAAAACCGTTTGAATACATAGACAAATCTGTCTGGGTTGCAGATAACCGTTATTGTATCGACGGTAAATCAAAGATGATTCCAATAAGCGTTTATAAGAAGCACTCTGCGGAGGATATTGTTGAGCAACTTGATAAATACAAGGATGAAAATAATTACGATTTTTTTAATAAGACAATAGAAACTTTCGTTAAGGCTAACTCAGAAAGGCTCAATTACATCTTTGATGAAGCAACTGAGTTTGTCAGAAATACGGCAAAGCCGTATCCGAGCGAGAATATAGTGATCTCATTTTCTGGGGGCAAGGATTCAACTGTTACCGCTGATTTAACTGTGCGAGCTTTGAGCAATCCGAGCTTGGTACATATATTTGGCGATACCACTCTTGAATTTCCCCTGACAATTGAATATGCAAAACGATTTAGAAAAGATAACCCCAGAGCGATATTTAAAACAGCTAAAAACAAGGAGCAAGACTTCTATGAGGTTTGTGAGGACATAGGCCCCCCGGCTCGAATGCTCCGCTGGTGCTGTTCCATGTTCAAGACCGGACCAATTACCCGTGTTTTGAACAGTTTGTATCGTGACAAGGAAATCCTCACTTTTTACGGCATTCGTAAAAATGAGTCCGTAAGCCGCAGTAAATACAACCGTGTTGAGGCTGCTGTCCAATTGGACGAAGAAGAAAACGAGATGGCTAACGATAAAATCAAAATACAGAACCAAACGGTAGCATCGCCTATATTCTTTTGGAAAGACCTCGATATTTGGCTCTACATATTAGGTGTGGGTATAGATTTCAACGATGCATATAGGTTTGGTTATGATCGAGTAGGCTGTTGGTGTTGCCCAAATAATAATGAAAGAGCCCAACTTTTATCTCGAGTTTATATGCCAAAGCAGGCTAAAAAATGGCGGGAGTTTCTGATAGATTTCGCTGTAAAGATTGGTAAACCTGATGCCGAAGTCTATGTTGACAGCGGCAAGTGGAAAGCACGTCAGGGTGGTAACGGTGTCGCAGCTGCCGAGGATGTCAAAATCAAGTTTACAAACTGTACTACGGAGGATAATGCAAAGGTATATAAGCTAAACAGGCCGATGGATGATGGCTTTTTGAATTTACTTACACCCTTTGGAAGGATTGCAAAAGAATTGGGACGTAAGTTAATTAATGAAACCATTATCCTAGACATGGCAACCAATATCCCAATTTTGTCTGTCCAGCCTTTTTCACAGGATGGATATGATTATGCAGTAAAAATCAAGACAATGAACGTAGCCAAGCATGCAGACTTACAAAGAATGGTTGGCTATCAGGTGAGGAAGTTCAACGCCTGTCGCAAATGTTTGAAATGCGAATCGATTTGTAGGTTCGGTGCCATCTCCATTATCGGAGATGAATACCTTATCAGCGAGAGTAAATGCAAACGCTGCAAGATGTGTGTGACTGCAAAATATCTTGACGGAGGCTGCTTGATGGATAAATACCTCAAGACGAAGGAGTAATTATGAGATTTAGAGCTCATGAAACCTTTTTTATAAGAAAAGGTTGGTTATATAAGGGAATGAAAAACGTTGTCGATGACAGAACCGTCTTCATGGGGGATAATGGGAATCCTATGGATATTTTGGGCATAGGCGCCAATATGGTAAAGTCTATGCGCTACTGGCTGCAGGCAGTTGGACTTACGGTTGAACCTCCCCAGGGGAAGAAATATCAAACGCTTACCCCTTTCGGTGAGGTTGTTTTTGAAAATGACAAATACATCGAGGAAATCGGAACACTGTGGCTTCTGCATTACAAGCTGGCAAAAAACGATGTAGATGCAACTGCATGGTATTATTTTTTCAACGAATTCAACCGAAATGAGTTTACTCGGGATGATTTTGTGAAGCAGCTTAACACATACATCCTTATGAATGAATCAGAGGTTTCTGAACGATCATTGGACGATGATTTTAACTGCATAATGAGCACCTATGTTCCAAGGATTAAATCGAACCCCGGCAAAGTGCATCCTGAAAGCAATATAGACTGTCCGTTTGGTGAATTATCAATTGTGGATATCGCAAACAAAAAAGCAAAGACCTACAAAAAGAGCGTCCCCAAACTTGATAGTTTGCACCCGCTTGTAGTCCTTGCTGTCATTATAGATCAAGCACAGGGCAATAGAGAGATTAAGATATCAGCTATCCAGAATGATCGGAATAATGCCGGGAAAATTTTCAATCTTGATATCATTACTTTGACCAATTTGCTTAATAAAATTGAGCATATGGGATATATCAAGGTTATTCGAACAGCTGGTCTTGATGTAATTAATATTGAAACTGATATTGATTTTTTAGGATGCGTAAGAGAGTACTACGCAGCAATAAATAAGTAATAAGTCTTCTTGGAATGGAGATAAGATATGTTCGATGAAAAGATTTGGGTGGGAAAAGGGTTTCAGACATCAATAAATATTGCATATGACCTACATTGCAGGAATAAAGTTAAAAGCTTTATTCCTACAATGTCGTCTATCGATGTCATAGAGGATGTTATGCTTAGTACTAGCGTACCGGACAGAGGCAGAGCAAGGATTTTAATTGGAGCTTATGGCAGAGGAAAATCGCACATTGTGCTTGTACTTATGTCTCTCCTTTTTAAGAAGGACAAGGCTTTATTCACCACACTTCTCAAAAAGGTTAAAGAACAAAATCCAAAACTGCATGCATTTATCAGTAACTACATAAACAGTAATAAAAAACTGCTTCCAATTATCATTAGCGGCAGCAGTGCAAGCATTACGCAATCGTTTTTGAGTGCTTTACAAACAGCACTTAAAAACGAGAATTTAACAAGCTTGATGCCAGAAACCAACTTTAAAGCAGCGATTAATACCATAGAACTTTGGGAGAATCAATATCAGGATACATACAAGAGATTTATATCTGAACTTAATGTGCCTATAAGCGATTTTATAGTTTCGCTTAAAGAATATGATGTAGCCGCTTATGAAAAGTTTAATAAGCTCTATCCTGCCCTTACATCAGGTAGTGCTTTTAATCCTTTTCTTGGTTTTGATGTTGTAGAGCTTTATGAAAAAGTAGTGGATAAGCTAAAAGATGAGGGGTTTGACGGAGTATATATCATTTATGATGAATTCAGTAAATACTTAGAGTCAAGCATTGCCAACACAACAATCAGCGACATAAAGCTTCTTCAAGACTTCGCAGAGAAGTGCGACCGCAGCGGTGATAAGCAAATGCATCTAATGCTGATTTCTCATAAGGATATCGCTAACTATATCGATAAAAACCTCCCTAAAGACAAAGTTGATGGATGGAAAGGTGTTTCCGGGAGGTTTAAGCACCTTAATCTTCATAACAACTTTTCGCAGATGTATGAAATTATCTCTGCCGTTATCAAAAAAGATGGTGACTTTTGGGCTGGTTTTTGTGAGGATAACGAACCATGCTTTAAAAATCTGATTGAACGTTTTAACGCAAATGGCATTCTAGACAAGAACGATGATGAAACATCTCAGACAGCTGTAAAAGGTTGTTATCCGCTACATCCTATTTCAACATTCATTTTGCCCAGATTATCCGAGAAAGTTGCGCAAAACGAAAGAACTCTGTTTACATTTTTATCATCCGACAGTAAGCACACCCTGACAGCTTTTTTGGAAAACGCAGAGGGTGCTTTTCCTATGCTCACTCCAGACTATGTATATGATTATTTTGAGCCGCTTTTACGAAAGGAGCCTTATACTAGCGAGATTCATAAACAATATGAAACCACATTTAAGGTTCTCCAAAAGCTTGACGAAAACTCGCTGGCTGCCAAGATTATAAAAACCATCTCGCTGATTTACATTGTTGAACAGTATGAGAAGCTCTCCCCTATTAAAGACATGATTATCGATGCCTACAGGGATTGTGTTTCGGATGTTCAAGTTATTGATAATGTGCTCTCTGAGCTTATAGAGAAGGAATGTATAGTTTATCTCAAAAGAAGTAATGGCTTTCTAAAAATCAAGGAAAGCTCCGGTGTTGATATCGGAACAGAAATTGAAAATGTAATTGAAAAGACTAGGCAAATCCTAAGTGTAAAGGATATCCTGAACAAGTCCTCTTTTGATAATTACATGTATCCTACCGCTTATAATGATGAAATGGAAATCACAAGGTACTTTGATTTTACCTTTATTGATAGCCTGGAGTTCTTCTCGGTGGACGATTGGGGAAGAAAAATAGAAAACCTCAGTACTGACGGTGTGGTTTATGTGATAATCCCACGCTCCGATGAAGAAATCATGCAAATAAGGGAGCATATTAAAAAGGGCAACTGCAACCACAATAGAATAATATTCGTTATACCTGTCAGCTTTACGGATATAGAAAAAATAGCATATGAGTATAATGCTGTTACTATTTTGAAAGAGCAATGTTCGGATGATGCACTTCTTTCTGATGAATATGACATTTACATAGAAGACTTAGAAGAAGTAATAAGCAGATATATACTTTGCTTTACTCGTCCGGAAACAGGTGAAGCCGAATATTTTTGGAACGGAGAAAAGCAGCTATTTAAGAGAAAAGCCCAAATATCAGCTAAGCTTTCTGAAGTTTGTGCAGCAACATATCCTAATACACCTATCATCAATAACGAATCAATAAACAAGGATAGTTTGCCAAGCGTTGCAATTAACAGCAGGAGCAAACTTGTCTCAGGTTTACTTGAAAACGATCTGAATGTTAATTTAGGACTCAGTGGAACCAGTCAAGGTGTTTCGTTTATGAGAAGTACACTGATACAGACCGGCATACTTTCAAATGAGCAGATCCAGCCTGTATTAACACTTACTCCTGATGACTTAAATATGGCCAATACATTACGTGTGATACAGGAATTCTTTAATGCCGCCAACGCAGACGAGGGGCAGAATTTCAAAGAGTTATACGATAGATTGACTCTACCTGAATTCGGTTTTGGTATTAAAAAAGGGGTTATCCCCATCTATATTGCGGTGGTTCTTCACTTCTTTAAAAAGTATCTTGTCATAAAAAACAAGAACGATGAAGTAAAAATCACAGCAGATTTGCTTAATAGCATCAACGAAAATCCAAAGGCTTTTACAGCCTTTATGGAAGATTGGAATGAGGATAAATCAGAGTATATTGACAGTTTGGCTGGACTCTTTACGGATTACATTATTTCAAAGGAGAAAGACTATAATACCTTCAATTATGTTGTATCCGCCATGTCTCGTTGGTATATGAGTCTTCCTAAATACGCTAAGGAATTGAAAGCAATATATCGCGGTATGAACAAATCTCCTGAAAAAATGCCATCTGTACAGGTGAAATTCATAAATTGTTTAAGGCTGTCTGATATCAATGCAAGAGAGTTCCTGTTTGAGAGGCTATTCGGTATTTTCGGGTATAAAGAGTTCACTATAAATATTGTTGACAACATCAAGAGTTCAAAAGCAACTTTTGATAGAGCGAAAAGCAGCCTTATAAAATGTTTAATAAACGATGTAAAAGAGATATTTAAATCAGGACAAGCCGATAATGCTACATTAACATCCATTATTAAAGATTTTGTTGAGAAATTGAAACCAACTACGCTTAACTACTTATTTCCTAACGAAGAACACAAAGTGCTGCAGCTCATGAGTAACATTGGCAATGATGAAAAAGCGTTTATCGAAAGGCTTGCAAAAGTTGTTACGGATCTGCGAATTGATGATTGGACTGAAGTTACAGTTCCGCAATTCACCACGGAATTAGAGCAGATAAAAAGAGCTGTATTGGACTATGACTTAACTGCTACAAGGCTTGAGAACACAACGGTAGGCTCACATGGATATAAGATTTCATTTATTGGAAAGAACGGCAAGGAAATAATAAAAGCCTTTGATAAGACGTACTATAGTGACAGGGGCAAGCTCCTTTACAATGAAATTGCCAATGCAATTGATGAAATGGGACAATCCATCACAGAACAAGAAAAAAGGCAAATTCTCATGGAGTTTATAGAGAAAATGTGTGGAGGGGGGATTTAGCAATTGGACAAAGCAGCTTACTTTAATAACGCAGCGACTACCTTCCCCAAGCCAGAAGAAGTGTATAGCTTCGCAGATAAATTCTATCGTGAATCAGGCGTTAACAGCGGTCGCGGACAAAACACCACTGCTAATAAACTCACTCAAGAAACGAGAGAGTTACTGCTGGAGATGTTCCATTGCCCTGCAAAAAAAGTTGTTTTCACCCCGTCGGCAACGGAGGCGATTAATATTATTTTGCAAGGGATACCGGTGGCGGACAACTATAATGTTTATGTTTCACCTTTTGAACATAATGCGGTTATGAGGGTATTAAACCATCTGCAAGGATTATATAAACTGAATATCATAACGCTGTCTGTAGCTGAAAAAGACCTGTATTATGACATGGAAAAAATCAAATATCAGTTTGCTGAAAACAGACCTAATCTCGTGGTCATTAGCCATGCAAGTAACGTTTGTGGTGTCGTTGCACCTATAGAAGATATCTGCACAATTTCACACAAATATGGCTCAATAAATGTAATTGATATGTGCCAAACCGCAGGTCTCATAAATGCAGATTTGAGTAGTGACATTTATGACTTTGTTGTTTTTGCGGGACACAAGACACTATATGCCACCTTTGGAATTGCAGGCTTCGTTTGTAACGGTAGCATTAAGCCAAAGCCGCTCATCTTTGGAGGTGCTGGAATAGACTCGGCAAATCCTGAAGTGCCAGAAACGATCCCTGAAAGATATGAAGTTGGAAGCCAAAACATAATGGCAATAGCGGGGCTTCATGCGGCCTTGACTTGGATTAAGAAAACAGATATCGAATGCATACATTTGAAAGAAAAAGAAAATCTCAATAAATTGCTTAATATTCTAAGCTCATATGAGAATATAAAAATTATCATTCCTGCCGATTCGGTTGAACGAATTGGCGTAGTCTCATGCACATTTTACGGTTATAGCAGTGACAACATAGGCCAGATATTAAGTGAACATGGCTTAGAAGTCAGGACAGGTCTGCATTGTGCGCCATTTGCACATAAGTTCTTGGGTACATTCCCGGCTGGAACTGTTAGGTTCAGCGTGGGTTTTTTCAATACAGAAGATGACTTTACAATGCTTAGGCAGGCATTAGATTATATCTGTGAAAATGGTTAGGAGTGATATTAAGTGAGAGAACAGGAATTTGAAGATTATTTGCTTAAAGATGAAAACATAGTCAGCAAAGTCAAGGCTGTACGCTCAAGAGTTAATAAGGCACGAATGATCGAAAAGCACCTTAGTATTTCTCTTGATCACATAATAGCCGATGATCACCGGATGTATGAAGCTTTGATTAAAGTAAAGGTGGAAATGAACGATATAAACGGAAATCTCTCCAATGCTTTGAGAAAGTATTACCTTTTTGCAAACGGAGTGCAATTCCCGACCTTATCTGACTACAAAGTAGGGAGGATTTGAAGGTGAATACAGAAATCATCAGAACGCATATGCTAAGGTTTAGCCTGGAGAGCCTAAAAGAGTTTTTGGGCGTCAATTTAGTTGATACCCTTCTTGAATGGACGCCGGATAATCAGCCGCTTATTACCAAAGCAAAGCTCACAGATATGATATTGGCTATTCATGGAATTAACATATTGGCTGTGTCCGAGTTCAGAAAATGTTTACTTGTTACATTTACAAAAGAAATCATTTTGTCATTTGCTCCCCTATTGAGTGGTGCAGATAAACGCATTACAGACCCAGCTATATTGGTTAATAAAATCGTTGCTGTTCCCTGGAGAAAAAATAATGTGAGCCTTAAGTATCTTCAGATATTGAAGATTGATGAGGATATATTTGAAAACAACTCTGTCAAAGAGATAAGCCAGGAAACGATTTTATCTGCAGAGAAGTTTTATGAATTGTTAGATTATCAATTTGTTATTAAGCAAAGAGTGCTTAACATCGTAACCTCTGGCGTCGAATTAAACAGAATGCTTGTACATATGCCAACCGGTACAGGGAAAACAAAGACGGCTATGCACACATTGTGTCATCATTATAATTTCAACCTAAAAAAAACGGGACTGATAATTTGGCTGGCTCATACAACTGAATTATTGCAGCAAGCCTATGATACATTTACTTCTGTTTGGAAGCATCTTGGCTCCGGTACCGTAAAAGCTCAAAAGCTATGGGGAACCCATAACATTGACGAAACTCAATTTGATTATAACGGAATAGTTTTTTGTGGGATAAAAAAGCTTATGTCAATGATTTCGTCTGCACCAGCGGTTGTTGAAAAAATGGTAGATAATTGCTGCTTAATAGTGTTTGATGAAGCCCATAAAGCTGCGGCGGCTGAAACAAAAACCACAGTAGAGAGATTTATGTTGAAGAAGCCAAACACGCCAGATAGAGCGCTACTTGGACTAACCGCTACCCCAGGCAGGGTAACTGAAATGAACGTAGGAAACGATCTGCTTGCTTCCATGTTCGGCAACAAGCTCATTTCCATTGATATCGATGTTATGAACAGGATAAATATGTCTCGCATAGAAGCGTTAAATGCAGTGGTTGAGGAAGATATTATTTCGTATTTTCAAAACAAGCGCATTTTAGCCAAAGTGAAAAAGGAAGAATTGGAATACCCAGACTCCCTGTCCCCTGAAGAGCTTAGTAAAATTTCAGACACGGCAAAGCAAAACGGATATACCGATTTTACTGATAGAGCACTCGAAACGATTGGAAGAAACAAGAGCAGAAATCTGCGTATCATGCAAAGATTAAGAGAGCTTAATGCTGATAAAATACCTACAATAGTATTTGCTTGCTCGGTTGAACATGGTCAGCTTTTGGCATCAATGCTTTCTTTGGAGAATATACCGAATGCTTTAGTAATTGGCAATATGCTGCCTCAAGAACGAGCCGGTGCGATAAATGCTTTTAAGGATAGAGATAACCCGATAAATATCCTTATAAATTATGAAGTCCTTACAACGGGGTTTGACTCGACAAATATAAAGTGCGTGTTCATCGCAAGGCCAACCCAATCGGTTGTTTTATATAGTCAAATGTTAGGACGCGGTTTGAGAGGCCCGCAGATGGGCGGAAACGAAGAATGCCTATTAATTGACGTTAAAGATAATCTTGAACGCTTCAATGAAAAGTTAGCTTTTGGGCACTTCAATAATTATTGGAAGGTATAGGTGATATTATGGCTCAAGAAATTGTACAAATTCAGCAAATGGGAGATGCTCTCAGAAACACAGGGTATAAGAGCATTGAGAATGCCATTTCCGAAATCGTTGACAACTCTATCGAAGCTGATGCGAAAGACATATTCGTGCTGGTTTCCATGTCTGTCGATGATATTACCCACAAAAAATATGTTTCGGAATTTGCATTTCTGGACAATGGCTCTGGCATGGATCTGCCTAAACTTGGATCTTGCTTGGGCTTAGGCTTTACCACACGCTCTTCAAGGCAAGGCATAGGCAGGTTCGGCGTCGGACTTCCGCAAGCATCACTCCATGTCTGCCCCGCTGTTGATGTTTACTCTTGGCAGAATGGTTATGCAAACTGTCACAAGGTTTTCCTTGATATTGATCTGGTTCGTTCCGGCGAGCAAACGCTAATCGATGACCCTCAAAAGGCATCTATTCCGAACAAATTTGCAAAATTCTTGACGTACAATACAGGAGCCCAAAAATATGATTTTACCCAAAAAGGAACTCTCGTGCATTGGAAAAAATGCGATAGGGTAAGCCCCAAAACAATGCGTTCTCTCTTCCAGCGCTTAGAATTTGCGCTTGGTCAGAAATTCAGATATCTGATAAAAGAAGGCACCCACAATATAAGGCTGATAGATATTGAGAACGAAGATTTTTCGTTTGACATTATGCCTAATGACCCAATGATGCTGATGATGCCAAACCTTGTATTAGGTGATCCGGAAAACCCCAAAAAAGTTTTATATAAAACTACCGATGTGAATGCTACCACTGTTTTTGAACCCTACGCTACAGAGGATTATACTGATGGGATTATAAAGATACCTGTCGAATATCAGGACAAGGATACACGGGAAAAGAAAACGGCTACTGTCGATGTTGCGTTTTCTAAAGTAAAAGACATCTTTTATGATAAGACAGCGTTCCCGGCAGGAAATCCAGGAGACTTTGAAATAGGCAAACATGTGGCTAAGCTGGAGGGTATTTCTGTTGTTCGTGCTGGCAGAGAAATCGATTTTGGAATGTTTGACTTTTATAAGAACATCAATGAACCGCAGCATAGATGGTGGGGCTGTGAGATACGTTTTAATCCCGTACTTGACGAGGCGTTCGGCGTATCAAACAACAAACAGCATGTTGAGTTGAGAGAAGTCAAACCGGAAGATTATGACGATGGCGAGATAAAACCCATTTGGTTGCAGCTCAGCCCTGTAATCGGCCGTACTATTGCACAAATATATAGCCAAAACAAGGAGATACGCGCAAAATCAAGAACGGTTGAGGACATAGTCACTCCTGCAACAGAAATCGTCAATACTGTCGAAGAAAATAACGAGGCGGAGAGCCAGACAGAAAACATCAGGAAAGAGACGCCTCCTGAGAAACTTATCGAAAAAACCAAAGAAATACTTACCGAGCAAGGGGTAGACGATGTAACCGATGATGCCGCAATCAAATACTTAAAAAATAAAGTAAACATCTATTACAAGGATTTACGGAGCGGTCCGTTTTTCGATATTTCCTTTAGTTTTGGTATTTGCCAGGTTGATATCAATACATCGCATATATACTACAAAACCTTTTTCCCGCATATTGAAGCTAACCCTGAAACAAAAACGGCATTTGAGCTCTTCATTGCTGCGTTTGTAATGTCAGTTAACGAAAATGCCATTGGGGATAAAATGGAACTGGTGGATGTAATTATTCAAGAATGGAACACCAAATTGCGTAAATATATCAACGAACAAACTAATTATGGGAAATAGGAGGCTTGCTAATGGGATTGCTATTTTCTGATGAGATTAAAAACCAGCTCGAATGTGAGTTGAAACTAGCAGAAAACGACATTCAAATAATCAGTGCTTATTGTAAAAAGGCTGCAATTAAGTTTGTTGATGATTGCATCCTAAATCCTATGCAGAGAAAAAGACTTATGGTCAGATTTTCATTTGCGGATATTGTGAGCGGAGCTTCTGACTTAGAGGTATATGAGTTTTGCCGTAATAACGGCTGGGAACTTTATATGCGTCTTGACCTGCATGCGAAGACTTATATTTTTGACAAGCTGAGATGCATCATTGGTAGCGCAAACCTGACATCAAGAGGTGTAAACCTCATGGAGGAATCAAATTACGAGATAGCTTTTCTGTCGACCATATCAGGGGATGAAATATCACGAATTGATATGCTTTTTGATGATGCGGTGCAGATAGATGATGATCTATATAAAGCCCTCACTGAATGTGCCAATAAGCATAACACCGGCAGTTATGCAAAGAGCGATTGGGATGAAAGCATACTTCGGCTATTTGATACAAAAGTCGATGTTCTGTTTACTTACGACTTTCCAAACTGCGACTCACTAAGCAACTTAAAGCCTGATTCACTTGATTTTTTAGGTGTTCCGCCCGGCTGGACTACAACATCACTCAAAAAAGCATTTATGAAATGCAATGCCTATAGATGGCTCAAGTCTGTGCTTGAGCAAAAAGAAGACAATGAGATATATTTCGGAGAGCTATCGGCATTAATCCATGATGTTATCATTAACGATCCAAAACCATATCGTAAAGAAGTCAAGGAATTGCAATCAAATCTCTTAAATTGGATTGTCGAGCTGGATCTTGATGAAATACAAATTGACAGACCCAAACACTCACAACGCATAAAGCTATCGCAACAACAAAAGTGCAGCATCTTGGCATAATTACATAGAGCATATGCTGTGGAATACCAGAGAAGTGTGAGGTGGCTTATGGAAGATCAAATCAAAATATCAATTAATAAAACTATTGATAATATAGTAGCGATCGCTAAAAGCAGTGCGTTAGAAGATATTGAGATAGATACGGACCATTGTGATGCTATTGAAATATCTATTGATGCCCCTATGCTGAGAGTTTTTATTCATAAGAAAACTCAAAATATTGATATAGTTTTCCAATATGGGGCTTCAGATTTATACGAGAATCCTCATCCCAGTGAACGATATGAATATATTTCTTATGAAGAACAGTATATTGTTGCACTTCAATTTCTGTTTAAAAAAATTGGAATAAGACCAGTAATTGAACTTGACTTTGATATGTGCGGTGGAGCTAATCATCTTATTCAGTTCAATAATCTGAACATGTATAAAAATAGCTACGAACTTATACTTAGAACAATAATTGATAATAGAGAAGCCTTTTTATTGAATGTCTTCCCTGGAGAAAATTACAAAAACCTACTTCAGGACGGACTTGAAAATTTCCCGGAAGAGTCAACTGAATATATAGAACAAAAGCAAATTCTTATTGCAGAGGTTAAATCAAAATATGAGCAATATCTAAATTTGCACAAGTTTCAAATTCTAAATGAAATAGATGTATTGTACAAAAGAATAGAAAATACTGAGAACATCGGTTATGTAATGATAAACGAGAATAAAACGGTAATAATAGGGCTTTCTACAGAAGAACCCAAATATCTTTTTAGTTTGTTAGGAAGTGAACCTAACTCTATAATTGATGGTTTCTATTATGGTAAAAATGTCTTTATGGCAAAAAGTCAGGAATACAATTTTGCTGTTCCTACAAAGTATATCCAGATGTTTGACATCCTAGAAGATATACTAGATATCAGCCCTGTAGCTTGCAAGGAATATTATACTGATGGAAAGAAGTATTTATATATTAAAAATGACATTATGTGGGCTGTGATAATGAAAGTTGCACGAAAAGAAGAAGCAATAAATAATGAGTATAGGTACTTAGTTGAGTCAATTAATTCTTTTTCACCATTTTCACCTAAGAAAATGAACTTTTCAATAAACTGGGATTCGATTTCTTATGCAGATTTTGAGAGACTATGTAGGGATCTACTTGAGAAATTAAAATTTAGAGAAGTTAAAAATTACGGCAAAGCAAATGCCGCAGATGGCGGAAGAGACATAGAGGCGTATGAGATATATGATACTATAGCGGGTCCAGAAAAGAAAAAATGGTTATTCCAATGCAAGCACTTAAATAGGAGTTTAAATAAAAAGGACTTATTCGGTATTCGAGACTTAATTGAACAGTATAATGTCGATGCCTTTGGAATACTTTGTACAAGCGATTTTACGCCAGAGGCCATTGATTATTTAAATTCTTATAATGAAAAGCGAATTTCAATTATCTTTTGGTCAGGGGAAGATATAGAGCGAAAACTAGATCAATGTCCCGAATTGATTACGAAATATGGCTTAAAGATTAATTCAGTTCAGCCGGGAACTGCTAAATAAGAGGTAAATGATAACCTGATTAGCTTCAAATTAAAGGCTGGTTAAGAAATAGTTTAGTAACCATAGGGAGTAAATAATGTCACAACAAACAGCATCAATCGAATCGGCGATTCGCTGGGAGAAGAAGCTTCTGGCAGGTGATAAGTATTATTTTAAAACCTTGCAGCCATCTATGCTTGCAGAGGATATGGCGGTTGTTTATGCTATTTTTGACAAGTCCACAGACGAAGCCCTTTATGTAGGAAGGACGAAAAAGCTAAGACGGAGATTATATACAAATCATCTGCAGGGCAATAAATCCACCGCAAGGCTGAAAAAGTACATAGTTGAGGATAATCAGAATTTCCCTGAAATCAACGATTATGAAAAGGCAAAAATCTGGCTTAAGGACAACTGCTATTTTCAATATGTTGCAGTGCAGGATTCACGAGAACGAGGTCATGTGGAAGGACTTCTCGGCTTTCTGCTTGATTCGAGGTATATAGAAGAAGAACATTGACACTTCCGGTTCTACCAGTAGCATTACAAAGAGGAGTTGATCCTAATGTCAACAACTTTGAATGTGTTAAATAGTCACATTCAGTATCATTTTGATCCTCAATGTGACAACCCCGATGATTTACCGAATCAAACGGGGATATACATGATATGTATTAAAAACAAAGCTATTCTCGAGGGAAAAATGCTGGGCGCTGTATATCAAGAAATTGATGATATTCCTATCATTTACATTGGTATATCTGAAACTCAAGGCTTGAGGAATAGAGACTATCGAAATCATTTTAATGGAACAGCAAGGAATTCTACGCTGCGAAAAAGTCTTGGCTCCTTATTTGGTTGGAGAGCAGACAGGATTTATGATAACAGCGGCAGATATAGATTTAATGCAAAGCGTGAGCAAGAACTCACAAGTTGGATGCATGATAATCTGATTATGCTTTACGGGTTTAATTTAAATACTCATATAGGTGATTTGGAAACAAAACTTATAAATGAACTGGACCCGCCATTGAATATTTCTAAAAATAAATCGCCTATTAACGAGGCGTTTAGAAAAGAGCTAAAGAAGCTTCGAAGTTAGCTAATCCCGGGTAGAAATATATTACACATATGTCAGTGAAGTAACATGATTTTTAAACATAAAAGCAAGTTAGGAGAAGGAGCTACTTATGAATGAGCAAGAAATAATTTTAGCCAAGATATGTGCAATCTTAGCCAAACCTTATTTTATGATAAAACGAAATGGTGAATTTAAAAAGTATTTAAAATGCTGTGGATTGGGAAATTATTATATAGAAAATGAGGATTATTTTGAGCCGTATTGGTACAATGGAACATGGCAAAATAATAAACAGGAGTATAATGTTTTTCTGGGATTAGATAATGTATTCACCTCGCTTTTAAAAGATGGAGAAACAAAGAAACTCTCCTTTCTTATTGCGGAATTGGGTAAGAACATTAATCCAGCAGTTATATCTCAAGCGGACGAGAGTGATATATATCAGAGTTATCTGGAGGAATTACAGAACCTATATCAGTTATTGGGGTATGAATTAATTTTAAAAGAGGAACAGTTCGATGTTGTTCCCTATAGTGGAAATAAAGAAAGGGTGGTGGACTTATACGGATTAGAACAATGGCTATTAAATAAGTATCCGGAAATATTTGATTCTTATGAGGGAGCTATTGATTCTTATGCGAGTGGAAATTATGGTACCTGCATTGAAGCGTGCAGGACTACATTAACAGGTTTGTTTTCTAAGTATAAAGGAACGGATTCGTTCTCAAAATGGTTTCGAGGTGTGGCAGATATTTCAGGAGAACTTAGTGAAACCAATATGCAAGATATTAAAAGGCATTTGGATGCATTAGGGAAAAATGAGCTGGCAGATTTCTTTGAAGAAAATGCAAGTGGAAATTATAAAAAGACCCGCGCGATTTATAGCGTATATTCCATATTATCGGATTATGGAACACACAGACAAGAGGGTACTGTTGAAGTCCCTTCAAAGGAAGATTCTCTTATGATGTTAAGAATGACTGAAGATATTATGATATGGATATTTCAAAAGAAACGATAAATAAATAGTTGAAAGGCAGTATTACTATTGCAATGCAAAGCAATATGATTACTCACGAACTTAGGGCTTTTCTGAAATCTAAAGCTAAAAGTCAAATTGTATCGAATAAAGCCTTCGAGAGGTCAACAAGCTTTTTGAAGGTTTTATTGCTTACAATTTACTTGAATTGTAACGCAAAAGCAGCCGCCGAATCGATGAAAAAAATGGTCTATCCAGGCGACTATTTCTGGAACATGCCTCCCCGCCAAGGGAGTACTAGAGGGGTGCGGCATCTTTTTTACGCACTCAAGGCACGTGGAAGTGGTCGTGAAGCTTGAAAAGCGGAATAAGTAAGTAATATCAACAGTTTGGAACCCTCGAGTGTATGGATAATACTCGAGGGTTTGTGTGTGGGAATATATCTACTGGTATGCCCAAAATAGACACCGACATCATTAAATCCAATCGTTGCATTAATTGTCACATATGTTTGTGCTTCAATTGTATAGATTGGTTCATTCTTTATTTTTGTTCCAAAAACAAGTTTAGTGGCATCTCTTAAGGCTACAAACTGGGCAAGTTTATTGTTAGGATTTGCTGTCGTAGGATTTGAATTGGGGTTTTTGTTGGCATATAGAATGGGTTGGAATATTAGCGTTGCCGGACTTTTATCAAATACATTGGTAGCACTTTTTCTAATTCCAATAGGATTTGTATTGTTTAGAGAAAATATATCTCTTACTGGAATTTCAGGTGTATTGCTATGTATAGCAAGCCTGATACTTATATCTAAAAAATAATGTTTATAAAAGTGAAGGAGGATGAAGAGTGAAAAACTTTGTAGTAGAAGATGAATTTTGGAGCATGTTCACAAATGCGAGGATTGGAGTCATTGTCTGCAATAACATTGATAATACGGCAGGTAATAATGACTACTATCAAGAACTGATTTCAAATGCTGAAAAGGAAGCAGTCAAGTACTTTAATGAAACGGAATTTAGTAATAATGTTGTTATTAAAGTATGGAGAGAAGCATTCCAAAAATTTAAAACAAAAAAAGGCGCCAGATCATCTATTGAGGCATTATTGAAGCGAGTTCACAATGGCGATCATATCGGTACTATAAATCCACTGGTCGATATTTATAACTCAATATCTCTAAGATTTGGTTTGCCTTGCGGTGGTGAGGATATCGATACTTTTATTGGAGATATAAGATTAACAAAAGCCATTGGTGACGAAGATTTTGTTACATTAGGGACCGATAAAAATGTACCACCTTACGAAGGAGAAATCATATACAAAGATAATGCAGGTGCTATTTGTAGGTGCTGGAACTGGCGGGAATCGGTCAGAACAATGCTTACTGAAAAGACAAAGAATGCATTTTTATGTATTGAATTGGTTGATGAAAGAAGATTAAACGAGTTCGAGGATGCTTTAAGTGATTTAGCAAAACTAGTGCAGGACAATCTTGGAGGAACCTCAAAAATCTCGATTCTTGATATTCACCATAAGCAAATCACAATAGAGTAATTTGAAGGAGTGAAGTGATGAGCGGTTTTACTTATAAAGACGTTTATATTGAAGACGGAAGAAGGGTGTTGGAAGTGAATATCCTTCCAGAAAAGTACTGTAACTTTGACTGCATATTTTGCCCGATCGGAAGATCTCACAATAAAGTAGATACCCAAAAGTCATTTGATGGATTGGACAGCGCATTAATTGAGCTAGAAGGTGTGATTGAAGGTGCAAAAGCAGATTTAATTTTCTTAAACTCAAAGGGTGAGGCCTTTGTAAACGATAAAGTAGGGGATATTATTGATTTTATTAAAGCCAAAGGCTTATCAGTAAGATTCTTAACAAATGGATATTTGCTTGGCAAAGAGGATTGCATCAGTATAGCAAATAAATGTGATGAAGTCGTTGGTGAAATCAAAGTCATTACAGAAGAAGAATTTCAAAAGGTCCAAAGACCTATTGAAGGCTATACTTTAGAAGAATATATTTCAAGCATGGCCGCTTTCAATAAGCAATACAACGGCATATTCATCTTTGAAATCACAATTCTCAAGGGGTACAACGATGATGAAGAATCCCTTGAGAAGTTAAAAGCAATTATCAGTGCAATAGCTCCCAGTAAAGTTGTTGTTGCAAGGATGGAAGATGAAAAATTCAAGAAAAAACTTGGTGTAGCTGATGAAAGATTTGAGGAAATCAACAATGCGTTGTTAAAGCATATTTCTGCATACAATGGCTGTAAGGCTTATGAATCATTATGTGCAAGAATGGAGAAGAGAAAGGACTACTGAAGAATTATATGAATTAATGGAAGAAGATAACCTCGGATATGCCTGTGTTTATAGAAAGGTCGGTTAAGGAATCCATACCGATTATATGTTTAAGATGACAGCCGAGAACATTGCAACTTTATCGATAAGAACGAATATACTGCAGACAAGATTATCATGACGGATATGTGTGATCGGCTGATCTGTGAATCGATATATGGTGGATTTCTCATGAATTGTCCGGATCAAAATCTATACAGAGAGATCATCCCTCAGCTGGCTCCAATTCAGATGGGAGAGTCAGAACCGAAAGAATTCCCTATAGCATCCAGAGAAGAGATGGATGCAGTCTGGGATGCTGAAGAAGAAGCGGTTATGCAAGCTGAATAATATCTTTTCTATTTGCATATAAACATAGCATTCCTGAGAGAATCCTTTATGGCAATCATTTATCCTTTCAAGGTATTATAGACTTGTTAGTCCAAATTCTCATTTAGCATCCTATCGTGTCCCCAATTATAAATAGCTTCTAATGCAGGCACAAGTTGTAGACAGTTATCCTTTAGTGAATACTCTACTCGAGGTGGAATCTGGTTAAATTCCACTCTACTCACAAGCCCGTTTTCTTCCAAACTTTGCAGGGACCTTGTCAGCATAATATTCGTGATCCCTACCAGACTTCTTTTAAGCTCATTATAGCGCATAGTTTTGTTTTGATATAATTTCCATATTATCGGCAACCTCCATTTTCCACCAAGTATATCCATAGCATGTATCATTACACAATTTCGATGATTAATAACTTCTTGATGTTTATTTTCTGACATAAAAATCTCCTTAAAAGGGCACAAAAATGTGCGTACTTATATATTTGTTCCTGATTGTTTATATTTATTATAACATTCAACATTACAAAGGAAAAGTAAACATTAAATGGCAATAAGAGGAGGATGAAAATGAAAAAGAATCAAATTCGAACTGAAAAAGCACCTAAAGCAGTAGGTCCTTATTCACAAGCGATTGAATACAATGGTATTATATATGTATCTGGAATTATTGCAATTGATCCACATACAGGTACTCTATCCGGCACGAATCTGCGTTCAAGTAGCTAAAATACCATTAGAGGCACTGGTTGAAATAGATGCCATTGCACACGTATAGTCAGGAGGTAAGCGATATGTTGAAATATTATGTTGCTGATGCATTTGCGGATAATATTTTCGAAGGGAATCCAGCAGGGGTATGTATAATGGGTGAATGGATTTCCGAAGAAAAAATGGATAAAATTGCAAGAGAAAACAATCTGTCAGAAACTGCTTTTGTTGTTAAAGAAGGAGACATATACGGTCTAAGATGGTTTACTCCTGGTGGAGAGGTTGATCTTTGTGGTCACGCAACCCTTGCAACGGCGTATATTCTGTTTAGGTTCGTTGAAACTGATGCATATGTACTCCACTTCAATACTAAGATGAAGAATTACCATTTGGTCGTTACAAAGAAGGATGATTTGTACGAAATGGATTTTCCTACCTCAATACCAGAAAAGTATTACTTGACAGATTTGATGGTCGAGGCGTTGGGTGCGACTCCAACAGAGGTACTAAAGACTGATAGGGATTTAGTATTCATCTTTGATTCTGAGGATACTGTGAAAAACTTAACACCTGATTTCTCAAAGATGAAGAAATTTCCAGAAGGATTATCGGCGCTTGTTACAGCAAAAAGTGAGATATTTGATTTTGTTGCCAGAGCATTTTGGCCAAAGATAAATATTGATGAGGATCCAGTGTGTGGCTCAATGTACTGCTGTCTTATTCCATACTGGAGAGAAAAAACCAAACTTGATAAAATGGTTGCAAGACAGGTTTCAAAGCGTGGGGGTACGGTTTACTGTGAGTATTGTGGTGAAAGAGTGAAACTAAGTGGTAGAGCAGCTCTTTATGCCATTGGTAATATCTGTGTAGACGAAAAATAGAAGTATTAGATTGGAAGGTAGAGTATCTAGAGCAGATTCCAGTAATGAAGCTCTGGATAATGTAGTTAACTATAGCGACATTAGAAAATATGCGAGTTTATTGCAGCGTGGTAGTAAAGAACTAAAGGATAAATTATATCCCTTAGTTAAGAATCTGACACCGCCAGCAAAATGAACGAGATTATATGTGATGTTGCGATAATCTTAGAGAATTGGCATTCTATCGAAGTATAAGTAATATTACAGGCATACCGATTCACTAATACACACAGTGAAACTCAGAGATGTGAATGAGAAAACATGAATATCTCTGAGTTTATATTAACCTAACACAATTTGATAAAGCTGTCATCAGACAGTATCACAAGAGGCTATGTTTTTCTTTTTTGAGCATAGCCTCTTTTTTATTGCCTGAGCAGTGAAAAAAGAATGGAGGAAGTTAAAAATGATCAAAGAAACAATATTATAATAATGGTGCTAGCACTTTTAATTGCTTCAGGCACAATAACAGGAGAATTTCTATACCGGGACCTGTCAAAACAAATGGACACCCTTTCGGCATCCTTACAGCTAGGGTTTAGGGGGGACAGTAAATAACAAATATAACAAAACATTACACATAACACACGTTCATTATATAATGGATGTATAAACAAGAAAAGGAGAATGCATCCATGCCAGAGATGCATGTGAGTACATGAAAAATTTCTATATTGGCAGTGCTATTTGTTATGTCAAGGATTAATCTGCAACAAGTGAAAACACTGTTTTCTATAGAGGTGAAAAATAGTAAGCAGTAAAATTGCAAATCTTCTGCTAAGATGCGGTTTTTTTAAACCTAAGAGATTGCTATTATTGTATTTAATGTATAAATATGGTAAAATATTATGTGAAAGACTTTAATAAATAGTAATATTTAATAATAAATAATCCGATTTCCAATGCTTGAGCAAGGGACCGGATATACTGCAAATTGGAGCCTGAAGCCAGCGGAAGTTGATATCTGAGGCTTTATATGGTTTATGAAAAGAAACAGCTAATTCTATATAGGGGAAACGCATTAATTTCCCTATATAGAATTAGCAACAATTATTTGACATAAACCATAAACTATATAGCGTTGGGTTAGGAAATTCTATTAAGGGTGTGGGGAATATGAATTTAAGGATTGATTCAACAAATTTATCTTATCAGACAGCAATTACAAACTTAAGAAAGGTTTCGGGCGATATAAATAAACCAAATGGATTGCCTGGGCAGCTGCTTTCTTCAAACAATGCAAAGGAAAGTGGTATTAAGAATTCTGAGTTGAATACTTCAAAGAATAATTCCTCTATACGAAATGAAACTGGACGCACGGTCTATTCGACTGACGGAGACATTTTACAGATAAGCCCCAGGGCACTTAATGCGCAGGAGCAATTAAACCAATTTCAAAAAGAAGTACCAAAAGAAATAGTTTATCAGGATAAATTTATCAGGGATTTTTACATGCATATGCCCAACAATGTAATTGAATCGAATCAAGCTTTTACTAATGGAGGCTTAAACGATACAGGCTACAAAGATATAAATGAATTCGGCATCGGTGACAACGGCAATTGGATGGAAGGCAGCAATGAAGGCTTTAATAATTTTGAAAACGGATTTTCCAACGATTATGGAAATATTGATGAGTACGATACAGATTACCTGAGCCAGGGGGAGGCTCAACAGGCAAACACAGTTACTGCTGGAACTGAACAGACAGATTATGCGACTGCATCTTCAAATACACAGGGACCTTCACAAACCGGAGAGACAGAACAGTCCAATGCTGTAAATGGTGGCTCGGGCGGATATTTAGACAGTTCAACAGGAATAAGTTATGATGGGGATGCTACCAAAACAACAAATGGGGATGAATGGGAGACAAGGGGCTATGACGATTTTACCGATGGTAATGGTACCAATATGCATATAGACTATTACAATAATAGCGAGGGTGAATCCCAATCTACAAGAACCGTAACCGACAAAGATGGCAGTATCCTCAGTGAGGAAACGGAAAGTAACGGCGAATATAGTATAAATACATACAAGGAAGCCGATGAATACAGAGAAGAACTGTCGGATGCCAAAGAAACAGATAATGCTGAAGAAACTAATACAGCAGGGGAAACAGAAGAAAGCGGAGGAACGGAAGAAAGCGGAGGAACCGGAGGAACAGAAGAAAGCGGAGGAACCGGAGGAACAGAAGAAAGCGGAGGAACGGAAGGAACCGGAGGAACAGAAGAAACAGAAGAAACAGAAGAAACAGAAGAAAGTGATAGTGCTGAAGAAGATAATAACGCAGAGGAGTCAACAGAAGGAAGTAGCGAGGCAAGTACCCCTAATACACCGAATTCTTCAGGGCAGAGTGTCATGGCTGCCGGTATTCCTGAGTTTGATGATGGCAGAGGAGATGGAGATTCGGGATTTTTTGACGGAGACGAAATAGGCCATGGAGGCATTAGGACCGGCAAAGGATCTGCGAAGGGCGGTGTATACGGTAGGACAAGGCTTGCCGATGATATGGATCCCAGAAGAGTGGAAAGGGATGCAGGTATAGTCATCCATAAGACTGGAGGAGGGGTTGATACATTAAGAACAAATGATATTAATTTCAAGTCATCGGTTGCTTCTTCGTATATGGCCTTTATGAACAAGGATATTAACCAAAATAGTACAACAGGCAATGTTGTAAAAATGAATATCAATTTGATTGTGTAGAGAGTCAGGGGACGGTTCCCTGACTCTCTTTACTTCAAAAGTGCTTGAGAAATATCCTAAGCTGTGTAGTCGAAATGATAAATCTTGGTTGGTTTGGTTTGAAGACGGAGAGTTAAAAACTCAGCTATTTTCAGATAAGATTGACCAAATTAAATCTAATGATAGATCACGATTTTGGTGTTAGGGTGAAAAAGTTTTTCTTTATTGTCATCTTCCGTTATTGAAGGTTCATATTGCAAGGTTAACCGGAAACTGGCTGACGACAAAAGATTGAATCCCCATAAATACCAGAATGTCTTTAACCATGCGGCAAACTTGAAAATCTTAAATTATCTTATAGATTGCAACAGACCGGATGAGGAAATCATTATATGCCGGGAGTATATAATTGACGGAGAAAAGCAAAGTATCCGTCAGTTTTTGGATGCAGAATATTACAACTTGCTGGACGAGCTCATCAAGAATCAGGAACTTATAAAAGATAGGATAACACAAGCAAATCCTCATATTAATGGGTTGATGGGATGGCATGCCTTTCAGGGAGATGAAAAGTAGGAAGTGATTCTGAAAATAAGTAAATAGAGTTGTACTGGGTTATATATTATCAATATAAAGTTTTAAAATCAAAAATACAAACATATTATAAATTAGTTATTTTGCTTATATAAAATGTAATTTTGATGAAGGACATAAACCCGTATGAAGAATATTAATATAAAAAGGCTTTTTAGAAGTGAAATTATAGAGAATATTATTTTATTAACAGCTTCAATTTCACTAATGTATTTACTCATTTCATTGTACTTTGTTAATCATTGGTTTTTTAATACAGTAATAAATGGAGCAGATGTCTCATTAAGATCACACGATGAGGTAGATGATATAATCAGAAGTTATATTAAGGATTATAAGTTGGAATTAATTGAAAGAAACGGTGTGATAGAAGAAATAGCAGGACAAGATATAGGAATACAATACAGTAAAAAAAACAGTATTTCTAAAATTTATCAAATGCAGATTTCATTTATATGGATAAGTTCATTACTAAAGGAGCACAAGTATTATGTTGATGATTTAATTGTTTATAATAGAGACATTTTAGAAAAGAGAATAGATGAATTAAACTGTTTAAACAAAGATATTACAGAACCCAGGAATGTAGGCTTTAAGTATTCAAACGGTTCATATGAAGTGATAGAAGAGGTATATGGAGACAAGATAATTAAAGACAGACTAAAGAAAGCTATAGAAAAAAGCATATTAAAAGGGCAAACAAAACTGGACTTAAATAAAAACCTTTGTTACGAAAATCCAAGCTTCACTCTAAGTTCTGTTAAGACTATTGAAACTAAGAATCTGCTTGATAAGTATGTAAAAGCAAAAATCATTTATATATTTGGGAGTGAAAGTGAAACACTGGATGGAAATATAATAAATAAATTGCTTAATGTTGATGAAAACCTGGAAGTGGTAATAGACAATAAAGCAGTCATGGAATATGTTGGAAGCTTAAGTCTGAAATATGATACAGTTGGGGCAGCAAGGAAGTTTAAAACCTCCAGAGGTAAAACAATAGAAGTTAAGGGGGGACTTTATGGATGGAGAATTAACCGTGCTGCTGAAACAAAAGCATTAATAGGAAATATAACGCTTGGTGAAGTACTTGAAAAAGAACCTATATACACCCAAAAGGCTTTATCCAGGGATGGCAATGAAATAGGCAATACTTATGTAGAAATTAATGTAACAAGACAGTATTTATGGTTTTATAAGGACGGAGAGCTTATTGCCCGGGGCGCTGTAGTAACAGGGAATCCTAATAAAGGATACTCTACTGTGCTTGGAACTTACATGCTTAACTATAAACAAAAAGGGACAACTCTAGTTGGTCCAGGCTATGAAGCTAAGGTAACTTACTGGATGCCCTTCTTTGGAAATATTGGAATACATGACGCAAGCTGGAGGCATTCCTTTGGAGGGAACATATATAAGAGAAATGGAAGCCATGGCTGTGTAAATGCGCCCTTACATTTAGCAAAAAAAATCTATGATAATATTGAAGATGGAACACCTATTATCTGTTATGAAGAATAGAAATGGACTATTATCATGCAGAACTATAATCGCACTCTAGTCTTTTTTTGCAGCTCTACACAGCAAGGAATAGGAATTTGTGATGGAACACAAAGTATGTCTCCCGGATAAAGAATATTCGGGTCTGGAATATGATGATTGTTGGCATATAATGCTTCCAGCCTTACCCTGAATATCTGGGAAAGAGTAAACAGAGTATCTCCGGGTGAAACTACGTATCTTCCTTTAAAGCCTTCAGGACAAGAATCTGGAATTCGCGGATTTTGCCTGTTCACTTCACTACCCTCCAAGAATTGAGTATCTTTATAAACAATATCTATTCATAATATGAAAACAGCAGTACATACGTTACTGCTTACATATCTATTGCGCCAGTTACAGAACTTAAGAACTTATAACATAAGTTTTTCGCATTTGCTGCTGTTACGCTGAACCGTATCATAAGTAAGGGAGAGAATGCATTTAAATTCATCAACCATTTCAAGCCTATCCTCCAATTTTCCTAAGTCTCCTTATTTTCTTCTGCTTTGTATTTTTATGTTTAATAATTTACTTAATTGTTGTTTTTATATTTGTACAACAAAAAGTGACAAGAGATAATCCTATGAATCCAACCAAATATTCAAAATATTGTAGAATAACCCTGATTTTAGGTTGACTCTTGATGGGAATGATTTTATAATGGAAACAAATGGTAATATGTTCCAGACAGGCTGCTATAAAAAGTTAAGGACTTTCCTAAATGAACAATATAGAGCAGGTTCTCTTTGTAAAAACCAAATGCAAATTTTGCGTGAGGGTTGCTTCGTATATCTATATCAAAGAGAGGTGATTTGTGGGAGGAAAGCTGCCAGGAACATATCAACCACAAATAAACAATAAGGAGGAATTTTTGTGAAGAGGTTACTAAAATCAAGAACCCTGATATTTATGCTTGTGGTTATTATCATAAGCATGCAGTGCAGCTTTGTGTTTGGACAATCTCAAACCAAGGGGGGCACAATGAAATTAAACTCGGATAACGACCTGAATGGGGTAAATGTTACGGTTTTGGAGTCAGATTCTGCCCATACAGTAATAAGGTTTGATGTAGGTAGATTTAGTTTGGATAAAGTAAATATAGACAATTCGAAGTATTACAAAATAAAATGCGAAGGGACAACCCTTGCCGAGGAAGCAGGTTCACCTGAGCTGCCGCGTGTATGCCGCAGTATAACAATACCTTATACTTCCGAAGCAGAAATAAGTGTTATATCATCTGAATATACTGATTATAAAAAAACTCCTATAGCTCCGTCAAAGGGCAGTATTACAAGAGATAAGAACCCTGAGGATATTCCATACACCTTTGGAGAGGCTTATGAGAGCGGTTCCATGTACCCGGATGGTTTGGCTTCAATAAGCGAGCCTTTTATTATGAGAGAACTCAGAGGTGCTACTGTAAGGGTTAATCCATTTCAGTACCAGCCTTCTAAGGAAACCTTAAGAGTATATACTTCTATAACAGTGGAAGTTACTACCGGGGGACAATCGGATATCAATGTACTCAGCTCAGATAGCAGCTCAACAATAACCAATGCTTTTGAAGATATATATGATAACGTTTTTATAAACTATAGCAATAAAAACGATGATAGTTTTAACGCTGCAATTGCTTCAGAAAGCGGCGAGATGCTTATAATTTCATATGATAGTTTCAGCAGTGCCATGGATTCCTTTATCCAGTGGAAGCAATCAAAAGGCATAACTACAACACTGGTAAACAGGTCAACTGTATCAGCAAGCAATAGCGCTTCTGAAATAAAGACCTATATACAGAACTATTACAACCAGCACCCGAATTTAGCTTATGTGCTTTTGGTCGGTGACTATGCTCAAGTATCCTCACCAACCTATTCGGATGGAGTTTCAGATCCGGAATATACAAAGGTGGCAGGATCTGATAATTATCCTGATATATTTGTAGGCCGTTTTTCTGCTGAAAGCGTTGCAGATGTGCAGACACAGGTGCAGCGTACTATTGATTTCGAGAGCAATGGCTATAATACGTCAGATTGGTATATGAAGGGTGTAGGTATCGCATCCGCTGAGGGAAGCAATGAATCTGATGCGGAGCACATAGGTAATATACGGACCAAGCTTTTAAACTACGGGTATACTCAGGTTGACCAAATATATGACCCGGGTGCACTTGCTTCAACAGTTACCACCAGCTTGAATGCGGGCCGTGGTATCATAAACTACTGCGGACATGGTGCGAGTACCTATTGGGTTACTACAGGCTTTAGCAACACTAATATTGCAGCACTTCAGAACCAGGGACACCTTCCCTTTATTCTGAGTGTATCCTGTGTCAGCGGCCAATTCCAATCAGGTACATGTTTCGCAGAAGCATGGCTTCGTTCGAAAAACGCCAGTGGTGCTGCTATAGGAGCAATTGGCGCTTATATGTCAACGGTAAATCAGCCTTGGACACCTCCGATGGTAGGGCAGGATGCCATAATTGACCTGATGATTAATGAAAGCAAAATCTCCTTTGGAGGCCTGTGCTATACCGGTGCGTGCGATATGCTGGACAATGGTACAAGCGATGATATTCTGACCTTCAATACATGGACAGTTTTCGGCGATCCTTCAATACAGTTAGTAAACACTGGGTCAACTCCGCCACCTCAGGATAATTATGAGCCGAATAATACTACGGGTACTGCATATGGACCTTTGACCAGCGGTACTAACTACAATTCATATATATCGTCATCAAGCGATATCGATTATTACTACTTTGACACTACTGCTGCGGGTACTATAACAATTTCATTAACTACTCTGCCATTAGACTATGACGTATACCTGTATAATTCCAGTGGAACCCAGATTGGCAGTTCAACAAATGGTTCAACTACCAATGAGAATATATCATATACTGCCTCTGCTGCAGGAAAATTCTATGTCAAGGTTATTGGATACAATGGGGTATACAGTACCTCACCATATACCTTAAAGGCAACATACCCCACTGGCGGCGGCGGTACTTACCAATGGTACTATGAGACTACGAGCATGGACTCTCCACATGATTACACCAACAATTACAATGGCTCACAGGATTATATCAAAACTGGTGCACAGAAAGTGGGTGTACATTTCTCCAGATTTGAAACAGAAAGCGGATATGATTTTGTCTATATAAAGGACAAAAATGGTAATGTTATTGCTACATATGATGGAACCCTGAGTGCATTCTGGGCTTATGTTGATGGAGATAAGATCACTGTCAACCTGGTAACTGATTACAGTGTAACAGATTATGGCTATCACATCGATCAAGTAGCATATTACTCGGATATACCTCGTGAGTCTGCTTCAGATGACAGTATACAGTCTACGGATGAGTTGCTGGCACCGGAAGATTTACCGAAGAATAAGAAGTAATTAAGATAGGTAGTCAGTAGATGTCCTAAAATATAACAGGCATCCTTTTACAGGGTGCCTGTTACTTTAAATTAACAAAGAGGAGGAATTTTTGTGAAGAGGTTACTAAAGTCAAGAACCTTAATATTTATGCTTGTGGTTATTATCATAAGCATGCAGTGCAGCTTTGTGTTTGGACAATCTCAAACCAAGGGGGACCCAATGAAAGTAAATGCGGATAACAAACTGAATGGGGTAAATGTTACGGTTTTGGAGTCAGATTCTGCTCATACAGTAATAAGGTTTAATGTAGATAAGTTTAATTTGGATAAAGTAGATATAGACAATTCTAAGTACTACAAAATAAAATGCAAAGGGACAACCCTTGCTGAGGAAGCAGGTTCACCTGAGCTGCCGCGTATATGCCGCAGTATAACAATACCTTATGCTTCCGAAGCAGAAATAAGTGTTGTGTCATCTGAATATACTGATTATAAAAACACTCCTATAGCTCCGTCAAAGGGCAGTATTACAAGGGATAAAAATCCTGAGGATATTCCATACACCTTTGGAGAGGCTTATGAGAGCGATGCCTTGTACCCGGATGGTTTGGCTTCAATAAGCGAGCCTTTTATTATGAGGGAACTCAGAGGTGCTACTGTCAGGGTTAATCCATTTCAGTATCAGCCTTCTACGGAAACTTTAAGAGTATATACTTCTATAACAGTGGAAGTTACTACCGGGGGACAATCGGATATCAATGTACTCAGCTCAGACAGCAGCTCAACAATAACCAATGCTTTTGAAAATATATATGATAATGTTTTTATAAACTATAGCAATAAAAAGGATGATAGTTTTAATGCTGCAATTGCTTCAGAAAGCGGCGAGATGCTTATAATTTCATACGATCAATTCAGCAGTGCTATGGCTCCCTTTATCCAGTGGAAGCAATCAAAAGGCATAACTACAACACTGGTAAACAGGTCAACTGTATCCACAAGAAATAGCGCTTCTGAAATCAAGAGCTATATACAGAACTATTACAACCAGCACCCGAATTTGGCTTATGTGCTTTTGGTCGGTGACTATGCCCAAGTGTCCTCACCAAGATATACAACTGGTGTTTCAGATCCGGAATATACAAAGGTGGCAGGATCTGATAATTATCCTGATATATTTGTAGGCCGTTTTTCTGCTGAAAGCATAGCAGATGTGCAAACCCAGGTGCAGCGCACTATTGATTTCGAGAGCAATGGCTATAATACGTCAGATTGGTATATGAAGGGTATAGGCATTGCATCTGCTGAGGGATACGATGAATCTGATGCGGAGCACATAGATATTATACGGGATAAACTTTTAACCTACGAGTATACTCAGGTTGACAGAATATATGACCCAGGTGCGACTGCTTCAGCAGTTACCACCAGCCTCAATGAGGGACGAGGTATCATAAACTACTGCGGGCATGGCGCCAGTACCTACTGGGTCACTACAGGCTTTAGCAACAGTGATGTTGCAGCACTTCAGAACCAGGGACAGCTTCCCTTTATTCTGAGTGTATCCTGTGTCAGCGGCCAATTCCAATCAGGTACATGTTTCGCGGAAGCATGGCTTCGCTCGAAAGACAGCAGTGGAAATCCTATAGGAGCAATCGGTACTTATATGTCAACGGTAAATCAGCCCTGGACACCTCCGATGGTAGGGCAGGATGCCATAATTGACCTGATGATTAATGAAAGCAAAATCTCCTTTGGAGGCCTGTGCTATACCGGCGCGTGCAGTATGCTGGATAACGGTACGAAAGATGATATTCTGACCTTCAATACATGGACAGTTTTCGGGGATCCTTCCATTCAGTTAATAAACAGCGGGTCACTGTAGAAGATACAAATGGGTCACGCAGGAGACTGCTGCAGGCAGCTATTATACGGTAAATGAGCTTGAGGTATATGGACATTAGAAAGGTAAATAATCCCGCAAATATAAACAATTACAGCATTCTAGAGAGCTCCTTTACCGGAGCTCTCAAATTTTGAAATACAGCAAAACTGGGAGGGTGATGATAGTCTGGCACTCAAATTTCTTACTCCCGCCTTTATATCTGCCAGACGTTGCATTGATGATTTCGTTAGCGATCATTTAACATTGGTGTATATTTGGTTATAATGGAAATATAAAGGGGTTAATGCATGGATTTAAGTCATAGATACTGAAATAGTAATATGGTATGATTATATATAAAGGAGAATGATTAAAGCGAGTATTATGATACCAGACATGCAGGTTATTAGATTATTTAAGAAATTTTAAAGCATAACCTAATAACCATTTTACTTGGAACTTACTTCGTTTTATAATAGGTACATAACAATAAAAAGGAGTATCTATATCATGGACAAATACCATCTTTATGTCGTATTAACTAGGACAAATACAGTAATATCCAGGCTCATCAAGCTATTTACGAATGATGAGTATACGCATGCTGCAATAGCACTAGACAGGGAACTTAACAGCATGTACAGCTTCGGAAGGAAATATAGTTATAACCCTTTTATTGGCAGATTTAAGAGAGAGTGTGTAGATAAGGGGATTTATAGGCTCCAAAAGGAAGTACCCTGTATAATATTAGAGGTTGATGTCTCAAAACAGCAGTACGAAAAGGCTCAGAGTCTGGTTAGTCAATTCATTTCGAATAGTCATCTATATAAATACAATTACAAGGGATTGCTGTATAACTTGTTTAAAGTGGAAACGTATGAGGATAACCGATTTTTATGCTCTGAATTTGTATATTATGTTTTAAAGAAAAGCGGCATTGTAGATTTTAATATATCCAGAAGTCTTGTCAGACCACAAAATTTATTGGCTCTTGAAAGCAATATAATCTTCAAAGGTAATCTCAGGCGTTTCGAACATCGGGAGAAGTATTACGTCACAGGAAAGAATTGTATCAGGGGGTTAAGTGTAATTTATGAATAACAAAGGAGATATGCTGCTTGAACCAAAATATATAAGATATACCATTAACAAAGATTCCATTATAAATTATCCATAGCCAGACATTAAAGCTAGGAAAAGTGATTCTTGAAAAAATCAGTGCAGTTGGAATTATAAAAATTAACGCCGATAAAAAATACATAAAAACGCTTATTGCTTTATCAAAGTTAAATTTTTTACCTAAAACAGAGAACAGTGCAAAAACAAAAGCTCCACTTAGTGCTAATGCATTTCCTTGTAAGTTTGTTAAATTAAAGGTTGTTAAAAATTCCTGCAAACTTTTGCATAGTAACCTTATCTTTAAGTATGACAAAGGACAATATAAGCACTAATATAGGCCAAGTGTAAGCCAATATAAAACCTTCAGAAGCTGGTGTTTTACATAATTTAATATTCACTGCCATCTGCACCTTACACTCACTTACCCCAAATTACTTGCTATAACTGAGAGCACTTTTTCATGCAACTCATTAGTTTCCTCCCTCGAGAGTCCGATAGTCTCAATGGGCTTTGATATTACGACTTCTACTTCGGCTGGCTTTATAATAAATCCGTTTTCTTCCATTAATTTATAGCTTCCATTAATAGTGACAGGAACAATAGGAACATTTGCTTTTATTGCTATTCTTAAACTGCCGGCTTTAAACTCTCCCATTGTCTTTCCTTTTGAGCGCGTGCCTTCAGGAAAGATAACCATTGAATATCCTTTTTTTAAATATCCTGTTGCATCATTCATCACACGCAAGGATTGACGAAGATCACTCCTATCTAAAAACACACAGTTCATTTGCTTCATCCAAGTGCGAATTATTGGCATCTTTAACATTTCAACCTTTGCAATAAATGCTTTAGGTTTATCGATACATCCCAATAATATCGGTATATCAAAATTGCCCTCATGATTGCTCACGAATAGAACCGTCCGATCTGATGGTACATTTTCAGAACCAATAACTTTCACCCTGGCACCAGCTAATTTTAATAAGTCGTTAGCCCATTTCGATGCTGCTGAATCTACCAGCATATCCCGTTCTTTGATTTTTCCCTCTTTAAAAAAACTATTTACTTTAAAATATCTAGGCATAAGCTTTATAAGGTAAAGCCAGAAGTAACTGAACCAAACTATTGTACGAAACATATTTCCGCCCCCATTAGTGTATTTGTCTTGTAATCCATTCTCTTATTCTATCTTAAAATCAGCAATTTGAAAAGAACGGTTAACTGAAATGATAGTATTCAAGGCAAGCGGCAATTGCTATTCAGCATTCTTGGATTTGGGGAGCCGAGATGGGAAGCAATGAATTTGGATTAACAATAGGTAATGTGAAAAGCAGTTAGATAGAGGGATATGGTAATCTACACTAACAAAACAATCAAGGTTGGTAATTTGTTAAACACTATCATTCATAGCTGCTAACATATTCTTTTGATATTCAGAGGGCAGACAGCACGCATGCTTCTTAAACATCCGAGAAAAGTGTGTGATATCCTGGAAGCCTACTCTGTATGCAATCTCAGATACGGGTAGGGCTGTATCCCGCAGCATTAGCATGGAAATTTTAATGCGTAGCTTAATAAGATAGTTTTTTATAGACGTACCTGTTGCTTCACGAAACTTGTTGGCTAAAGTAGTTCGATTTACATGAAAAACATTTTCAATATCTTTTATTATAATTCTCTTAGGATAGTTGGCATGAAGATACAGAATAATATCATTTAACTCAGATGTGCTTTGAATGATTTCCACAGGATTATCCTTACTATAACCCGTTGATATATGAGAAATTAGGAACAAGATTTCTAACAGAAACGAACGAGATCTACAATGCCAATATAAATTTTCAGAGAAGGTAACTTCTTCCTCTAAAAAGCTGATCAGTTTTGATAATCTTTCTGCTATTGTATAATTAATTTCTAATATTATTTTAAATACCTCTGTTCTATCTATAAAAGGATATAGATAAAAATAGTCACTCCCATGTGCTTCTAAAACCTCTTTCTTTTCACTTCTAATATTATCTATTGTTAAAATATCATTTACCATACTGGGGCAAAAGTAAATAGTTGTTGTTTTTATAGAATTCATTTTTTCCAATTGAAGTCTATCTTGTTCATTTATACATAGCACTGCTGGAGCCATAATCACTATAACAGTATCATTTATTCTAAAAATTCCTGTTCCAGATTTAACAAATATAATTTTGAACATAGAATTATTGTCTTTGGAAAAATCATTTTCAGTAGATATATATATGGACAGCGGTTGTTGTGAAAATCTATTCATTGTAACCAGTTTCATTCTTTTACCTCCTTCCTACTGTTATATATTTCTTCAAAGTTGGAAAAATTCCTCGTATTGTTTTAAAAATAAAAGGGAATCAATTTAGAATTGATTCCCTTGAAATGAATAGGAAAGGCAGAATATGGGTATACATTGTTAGTGCCAACAGGAATTTTTTTCTCTGGTACTTCAATTTTACCACTTAGGAATATATCCATTACGACATCATTCAGGATGATATCAATGTTTGGATTGTGGAACATTACTTGCATATCTTTATCAAGTACGGAAATATCCTTTACCACATTCTCCAGCTTGATTTTCTCATATAACACAGCTCTAAGATTTTCAAGGGTTGTTGGTCTTTCAAAGGTAGCAGCCACCTCTTTGATTGCATTATATACCCTTGTAAGATATTCTAACTGGTTATCTATGGCCAAGGAAGTCTTAAGAATATCACCATGTCCTGGAATGATTAGTTTGTAGTTATTGCTTTTGATTCTTTCTAGTGTGGGCTTTAAATCATGATAAGTACCACCAGCTATTAATGCAGGTATAAGATTTGTAAGGACAACATCACCAGCTACAAGAAAATGTTCATTTACTAATTCAACGCTATCATGGACGTTCTCCGCATGTCCTGGAGTTTTTATAATCTTAAACTTTTCCTTATTCATTTCGATAATTTGTCCATCTGCAGTTAATTCAGGATCATAGATGGCCTCAGCCATATCCTTAAACATTGTTTCGTTTCCTACGTGGTCATCATGCTTGTGAGTAAGAATAATATTTTTTAGCTTGATTTTATTCCTCTCAATGAAATTCTTAATCCTTAGACCTTCAGCCTCATTGTAACCAAGGTCGATTAAGGTAGCCTCTCCATCATATACCACGAGGACCATATTCACCTTTACGTACTCACCAGTACTTACATAAACATTGTCAGTAATTTTTGTCCAATCCTTTAGTTCATAGAGTACCTTTGGCTGTACAGTAGTGTTTACTGCTTCAGCGTTGACGTTACCGCTGCAGATAATGGTTGTTATCATAACAAAAGAAAGAATAAGTGACAATAATTTTTTTCGCATAACGCAATCCTCCTAACAAATTTAGATTTACAATCTTATACTAGCAATCAAATCTTTAATAGACAATTGCACTTTTGCATACCTATTCGGCTTTTTATCAATATTCTTTTCGTAGTAGGAGAAATAAAAATTTGTAATGGAGTAGGAAAAGATAGGTGGTGTGATTAGGTAGAGAAAACGGGTGTTTATGGTGCCAAGCAACCGCTGGTATAAAGGAACGATGAGCCGTAAGACATTGAGTGCCAGTCTGTCAACTTATCATAATAATCATTGTGATTCTGTACCCGGTACAGAGGATATCAAAGTTAAGAAGCAGTAGGGTTATCGACATTAGCAACAATTCTTTTAATAGTACTGACGCATTACGATCAGAGCTTTAGCAGTGATACACGGGAACTAATTGGATGCGGTTCACCTCCTTGCTTTCTGCCAAAATCGTCTCAACAACGATTGAAAAACTCACTAATGATGATAGAGTGAACGCAATAGCTCAAAGAAAGTTGAACTGCTTTCCAAAATGTATGACCATGCCAAGAAATCATATAAATTTGGTTTTCGCCTTTTGACTCTCGGATGGTCTGACGGAAATACATTCCTTCCCGTCAATAGCTGTCTCTTGTCCTCAGAGAATACGAAAAACAGAATCATCGATGCAAAGCCTCTTGATAAAAGAACTGTCGGTTATTCCAGAAGGCGTCTAGCACAGACAAAAGCAACTTCTGTCATGCTTGAACTTATAGATATGGCAAAGTCAGCAGGCTTACCAGCATCATATGTTTTGATTGTTTTCAATAGCAATGCTTCGTCAAAGTCGCCGAACAAACAGATTTTAATAGCTTCTACTTCCAAAATAATGCTTTTGACAGAATGTACATTTTGAAGATCAAGACTTGCGAATTCAAAGGTTTCTGGTTCTACTGCAGAGTTAACTTCCACATTAGGTTTTCTAAGCCATATCTGAGAGCTGACAGGCTTACATTATTCTCTTTACACCATTGGAGTTGGTTCATGCCGCTTTCGCGGAATGCAGCCATTCTATCAGCTCAGAATTTTCTATTTTTTTGGTAGTTCAATGAAAAATGCACCTCCAATTATTATCGTATGGTGCATTATATCATACCTTTGTGGGTTAGTTTTGACGCTTACGGATATGTGTTTTTCACGACATATAAATCAAGGAATACATTTCGCACTATATGAATTAAATGTAAAATGTTTAGTGCGAAATATATAGTGTCTGATTTTTATGTTTTAAATAGAAAGTTTCAGCACTAGGTACAGGGATATCAAAGACTATTCAGAAGCAGTAAGGGTCATGAAAAATGCAATTGCTTTTATTTAGCAGAAGAGGTTACAATAAGTATATAATCCTAAAGTTTATTAATATAAAGGGGATTTTTTGATGAAGATAATTAATACGATGAAAAGTTCTATAATTAATCTGTATGCAAGTCTCAAGCGCTTTCCTATCTCTATAGGGTTATCGACATTAGCAACAATTCTTTTAATAGTACTAACGCATTACGATCAGAGCTTTAGCAGTGATACACGGGAACTAATTGGGCGCATTATAATGATACTTGCCCTGGGGATACCAGTTTCACTCTGTTCAAAGCTTATATTTGAAAGAAAAGAAAATATAAACCTGGGGGTCAAAACTGCTGCTTATCTTTTAGAAGCTTTGGTTTTGGTATTTTACTATTTCTTTTTGCTTAAAGATTTTAGTATGGTATCTGTGACAAGATATATAGGGCTGAGCCTTGCCTTCTATTTAGCGTTTAGCTTCATACCATATTTTTTTAGAAGAGACGGTTTTGAGTTATATGTAATAAAGCTTTTGACAAGGTTTTTTATTACTGTGGTTTATTCTATAGTTCTATTTCTGGGGATAGTCGCGATATTGTTTACTATTGATAAGCTCTTGGAAATAAGAGTTGATGAGAAGGTTTACTTTGATGTCTGGCTTGGAGTGGTTGGTATTTTTGCACCAAGTTTCTTTTTAGCAGGTGCTCCTTTATATAAAGAGCAGTTTGAAACAAGCACCTACCCCAAAATATTGAAAGTGCTGCTCTTATACATTGTAATGCCTATATTATCCGTATATACTGCAATTTTATATATCTATTTTGCTAAGATCATTGTAACATTGCAATGGCCTATTGGCATGGTTGCACACCTGGTTTTATGGTATTCGGTAATATGTACCGCGATAATTTTCTTAATCTCACCATTGAATGATGAAAACAAATGGACTCGGACCTTTATCTTTCTGCTTCCAAAACTAATCATTCCTTTGATAATCATGATGTTTGTATCCATAGGTATAAGGGTAAAAGCATATGGAATAACAGAGAATAGATACTTTGTAATTCTGTTGGGCCTTTGGGCTTTTGGAATAATGATTCATTCAAATTTTGTGAAGACCAGGAGGAATATCATTCTACCAATTTCTCTTTCGTTGATTGCCCTTTTATCTGTTGTTGGACCATGGAGCAGCTACTCGGTATCCAAACTTAGCCAAAACCTAAGGTTTGAAGACATTCTGCTGAAATATGATATGATTAGGGATAATTCGATAGTTAAATCAGATCAAGATGTTTCTGCTATTGATAAAAAGGAAATCAGCCAGATTCTCAATTACTTTTCCCAATCTCATACACTTAATGATGTTAAGTATCTTCCAAAGAAATTTGAATTGAGCCAAATGAGCAATGTGTTTGGATTTCCCAATACAGAATATAACTATGATAATCGTAATAGAGAGTATTTCTCGTATAGCTCTAATATATTGAGCAACCCTATTGATATCAAAGGCTACAGTTATATGTTCCCAGCAAAAAATTACAATTCATCTGGAATAAACTCAGGCTACGATATTGAAATCAAATATGATGATGCAACCCATGAAGTTATAATATACTCTGGAAACAAGGAAATATATAGGAATTCCTTGCTCGATTTCGGGAAGCAAATTCATAAAAAATATGGTACGGATAACAAGTATAATATTGATTCTAATGAGATGTCATTTGTGGATGAAAATGAAAATATTAAGGTTAAATTTATATTTAATAATATCAATGGGTATGAGGATGAGACTGGCAGTAGTATTGATGTGAGTTCAATGGATTTTTATATACTGGTTAACCTGAAGTAGGCTAGTGCCTCGCAAAGTATATCACTTCTAGAGCGAGCGAGGCACTAATCCGTCAACTTATCATAATAATTGATTATTAATATGTGTAAACTAAGCTTACGGATGCACGTATTTCCAATTCTCCTGAAGAAATATTTGTCGTAGGTGCTGCTTCAACGCTGGATTTTACACTATCCATACGGGTATAAATTACTGGAGGATTGTAACCGCCACTGGTTTCATTAATTTGTGACGGCAGGCCTATCTTAATTCCAAACTGTTTTGCTAATATATCAGCCTTAGCTTTTGCTTTAACGGTTGCATTCTCTAAAGCCTGCAGGTAATATTTATCCGGATCGGTTACTGTAAAGCGGATATTAGATACTGCGTTTGCTTCGTTTGCTGTCACTGCATCAATAACTGCTCCAACTTTTGAAATATCTCTGATTGTTATTTCCAGTGTATTAATTACTCTATAACCGGTTACATAGGAGCGTTGGTCTTTCTCAGAATATGTCTCAATGGGATAGATCGTATACTGAGAGGTTTTAATATCTGAATCTGCAATTTTAAGCTCTTTTAGAACTTGCATAACCTTATTCATTTTTGTTGCATTTTCTTGCTGGGCTATTTTTGAGCTTTTATTTTCTGTCTGTACACCGACATTGATATAAACCATATCCGGTTTCACCTTTACGGTACCCTCTGAACTAACTGAAATTGTTTTCTGTGGTACTTGCGGGTCATCAGCATTACCAATCAGCGAAAACCCACCTGCTATTGCACCAAATGCAAATACAAATGCTAAAGCACATAGTAACATAATCTTTTTACGCATTTTATTAACCTCCTAATTTTTTATTGTTATGCTATTTAGACGTAGAGTAGAGCCAATAAGTTCCAATTATAATTATTGTGTCCGGTACACATTTTCAAAGGAACAAGGGTGCCTGTGCCTTGTATAGAAAAAACATGAAGTAAATGCTATAATTAAAGCATCTTGAAATAATGAAGGAAGATAAAAATGAAAAGTAGTTTTAATGATATGGGCATTTCGCCTCCAATTTTAAAGGCATTAGAAGAGATGGGCTTTGAGGAACCTACAGATGTGCAGAGTAAGGCAATTCCTCATATTCTGAATCAGGAAGATCTAATCGTCAGGTCTAAAACGGGCAGTGGAAAGACTGCTGTTTTTGGTGTTTCAATGCTGCAAATGATTGATCCGGCCGCGGCGGGACCACAAGGTCTGATTCTCACACCGACACGGGAACTGGCATTTCAGATAGACAGCGATTTCAAACAGATGTCAAAGCATCTTCAGCACCGTACAAAGGCTGTATATGGGCAGCATAATATGGATGTTGAAATTCAAGCCCTTAAAAAGGGCGTTTCTATTGTTACTGGAACACCCGGCCGGGTATATGATCACATTTGTCATGGGAATCTGGTAACCGAACATGTACGCTTTTTAGTACTTGATGAAGCGGACAGGATGCTGGACATGGGCTTTATCGATCAGGTGGTGAGAATTATCAAAACTCTCCCTAAAGATAGGATGACTCTTCTTTTTTCAGCTACCATACCTGCTGAAATTCATAAAATATGCAGAGAATATATGAAAAATCCAGTAACTATTGAGATTGAATCGCAGACCAAGACAGTGGATACCACCCAACAAGTATACTACCGTGTGGATAATCACGAAAAGAACATACAGTTGAACCGACTGCTTCTGGTTGAACAGCCTGAAAGCTGTATGATTTTCTGCAATACACGAATCGCTGTCGATAGGGTTCAAAGCTTTTTATACCGAAAGGGGTATGCTTCTCAGGCGCTTCACGGAGATATTCCTCAGGGCAGACGCATTAAAACCATGCAGCAGTTCAAACGGGGGGAGTTTCATTTGCTGGTAGCCACAGATGTTGCAGCCCGCGGTATTCACATCGACGACTTGTCCCTGGTGATCAACTATGATGTCCCTATCGAGAAAGACAGCTATGTGCATAGGATCGGGCGTACCGGAAGAGCAGGGAAGGTCGGCCGCGCCATCACTTTGGTTACAGGCGAAGACATTATGAGTCTCTATGCAATAGAAGAGCATATCGGAGCTATGATTGCTGAAGAGGAATTGCCCTTGGAGGCCGTTTTCAATGAGCACAGGGCTGAGTCCGAGAAATGGATACAGGCAAATTCACAGAAGATCAAGACGCCCCGAGCTGCTTCAGAGTCGAATTTAAAAGAAGCTCAAAAGAAGAGCTCTCACACAAAGTTTCCCCAGCATCATGGGAAGTACGTCAATACAATGCACCCTGCCGAGCAGGCAAAACCAGTCTCCATAATCACCAAATCTGTGATGCCCGATTCCACCGGAACTGATGTGGCCTGTGGTAAAGATCGCATCGATATTGTTCAGAGTGGAGATCCTATAACTAAGAAATCATTTCTTCAGAGAGTACTACAGCGCATATTTGGCAAGTAAGGAACTTGAGGCCAAATGTGTTACGGTGATAACAGCTAATAAGCAATAATTCCAATGCTTATTAGCTGTTAATTTTTGTGTTTCACAAAGTGGATACGTGAAGATACACCTGATTGACTAATAAGCCGACAGAGCGGTACATGCCACGGATTTATATAATATATATATGGTAAATATGTTGATAAATGGAAAAGACAGTGATAAAATTATCATATAGTGTGTATAAATATGGGAAATTAGGAATGACATGGTGAATACAGAAAATATATAAATAAAGCACTTACAAATTGCAGTTTGGTCTATAGAAAGAATATAAAACCGGCTGATTTTAACATAGTTTTATACTTATGTTAAATTCAAATAAAATATTAATTTATTAAGAGGAGGACAAATGTTTAAGATTGATATTGACACACAAAAGAAACTATTTCATGTAACAGCTGCAGGCTTCTTCACTGTGGAAGAAGCAAAAGAGTGCATTGATAGTTTTAAGAGCAAGGTAAAGACTATTGATCCTTCGCAATATACCTTACTGATCAATGCTAAGGATCAAAAAACTGCAACTCCTGATGTAGCTCAAATTCTTGAAGCTGCAATTGGATTGTACATGCAGACTCCATTTAAAAAAAGGTGCTCTATAGTTCTGAATTCAGCGGTTGCAATGCAACAAATTACGAGACTTGGTAATAAGGAATTACTAGATAGCTTTAAATTCTTTGAAAGTGAAGAAGAAGCCCTTAAAAGCCTGTAATATGGACACACTATTTTACCCTCTTAACATTTCGTTAAGAGGGTAAAATTTTAGTAGGTATTTGCAATAAAGGTCAGAAGTTCATTATCCGTAACACCTAAATGGTGTTTTTTTTTGAGTAAAGAGAAATATTAAACTGGAAAGAATGGAATATATTATAACGGGGGAAAATATATTACGATAGGAGGAAAAAGAAGAAGGCAAACTTGGTTCTATATTGTATATAAGGTGGTCAAGCAATTTCTACTCTTTGATATTTATTAGTGGTACAGAAAAACTTTAGGAGGGTTAGTTTATGAGCGATACTGCAATTTTAACTAATAATCTTTTTGAGCAACTGTTTGACAGTATAACAAAGGTTCAGGAAGTAGAATACTGCATGCTAAATGCTAAAGATGAAATGGCTGTAAAGGAAGCAGCAGAATGCCTTGCTGAAGCTTTTACAGGCGTAGAAATTAGAGGTACTAAGGTATATGAACCAATGGTTTATGTCAGCAATTTATCCCCCAAAAGCATGTTCGAATTTACTTTAGGGTATATTAAGAATATTGCAGATCAAGGTTTTTGCTATATAGCAAGAGATAAAGCTACAGGGAAAGTTATCGGAGCATTTGTCTGTGAGAGCTTTAATCCTGAAGAGGAGCTTCCTGTTTATGACGGAGATCTGCTTCCAATGAATAAAATAATATCATTCTTAGGGGAGCTGGATGCGAAATTTTTGGAAACAATATATCAAAAAACCGGAAAGGAAGCAGCAAAGGATGAATACATACACGGATTTATGTGCGGGGGCAGAAATACTAAAAACAGGGGCATGATTATTGTAAAGCTTATTGAACTATTAATCAGAAAAGCATCAGAGCTGGGTTACAAAGGATTATTTGTAGAGGCTACAAATAAAAGGTCAAGCAAGCTCGTGTTAAATAGTATGGATTTTAATCTTGTTCATGATAAAAATAATAAACCGATACTTTTAAAGTATGCTGACTATGATGACTTCAAAGCAATTCCTCCTAATGTCTCAGAGGATTGCAAAATTCTGTATAAAGCTTTTAGACAAGAATATGAATTATGATGCCGGGTACGCAGGTTATTAGGTTATTTAAACGATTTAAAAGCATAACCTAATAACCGTTGAACCTTACACTCATATATAATCACGAAGGACCTCAACCCTTATTTTGTCTTCTAAAAAAGTTTTAGATATGATATGGTAAGATTAGTGATTAATGTATAGGGGGTAATTTTATGAAAGTACAAAAGAGGCATCTTGCTTTTTTACTCGTTGTCTTGATGTTTACACAAAGCATAACGGTTGCTTTTGCAGCAGGTTTGCTTCCCGAAGCACCAATGCCGCCTCCAACAGAGACACCGCTCCCAACACCAACACCAGCCCCAAGCGAACATAGAGAACATAATGAACCGACTCTGCATTCCGGAACCGCAATCTCATCATTTTCATTTGTAGGAATAGCGAAGCAGAACACGGTTATTAATTCTTCCAATCATGAAATTACGGTAACAATTCCACAGGGTGTTTCCAAAAATAATCTAGTTGCGGTATTCAGTCTTTCTGATGGTGCAACAGCAAATATAAGCAACATACAACAAACCAGTGGGGTTACTGCAAATGATTTTTCTCAATCTGTAAGTTATAAGATAGTAGCAGAAAACGGTTCTTGGATTGATTGGACTATAACTGTTGAAACATATCCCAGCATTGGAATTGTATCCGGTCCGACAATGGATGGAAATAATCAGATATGGAAATTGACTATTTTTTCAGATGCACCGTCAGATGGGAATGTTACAGTCACTGTTTATGAAGCTGATGTTTATGATAAAACCTATATAATTCCGGTACATACCAGTGATCCAAAGGCAATGATAGTGTCCGATATTTTTGCAGCGGCTTATAGTTATCCTCCGGTAGACACTGATGTAGATCTTGATGAGAATAATGATGCAGTTATTTTTACTAAGCATGGAGAGAGTCCATTAGTCATTACGATTACCGGACCGTTAACTAACTATTGAGATAAAGCCGTTACGCAGAATCGTATCATAAATAACAAAAAATTTTTAACAGCTAATGAGCAATTATTCCAATGCTTATTAGCTGTTAATTTCTGTACTTTACAAAGTTAACTTACTGCACTTGCTTCAAACTGGCTGTAATAAAGGTTTGCATAGAATCCACCCTTTGCCAGAAGCTCCTTATGACAGCCCTGTTCAACAATATCTCCCTGGTTCATAACCAGGATTAAATCAGCATCCCTGATTGTTGACAGACGGTGGGCTATTATGAAGCTTGTGCGGCCCTTCATCAAATTGTTCATGGCTTTTTGTATCTGAAGCTCAGTACGAGTATCAACAGAGCTTGTAGCCTCGTCAAGAATAAGAATTTTTGGATCTTTAAGTATAGCCCTTGCAATGGTTATGAGCTGCTTCTGACCTTGTGATATGTTGGAAGCTTCCTCATTCAGCACCAGGCTATACCCGCCAGGCAGTGCATGAACAAAGCTGTCAACATGGGCAGCCTTTGCAGCGGCTATGACTTCATTATCTGTGGCATCGATGCGGCCATACCTGATATTATCCATTATAGAACTGTTATAGAGCCATGTGTCCTGAAGTACCATTCCAAACATTGAACGCAGACCGTTTCGGGTAAATCCCCGTATATCATGTCCGTCAATTAAGATTACGCCTTCATTTACATCATAGAAGCGCATTAAAAGCTTAACCATGGTGGTCTTACCTGCACCGGTAGGACCAACGATTGCAATCTTCTGCCCGGGTTTAACTGCTGCTGAGAAATCATTAATTACGATTTTATCGGGATTGTATCCAAAGTGCACATTCTTAAACTCAACACTTCCCTGAACAGCCTCTACCTTTACAGGTCTTGAAGCTTCGGGGATTTCCTCAGCTTCTGCCAGAAATTCAAACACACGCTCAGCTGAGGCAGCAGTTTGCTGAAGTATATTGGATATATTCGCAATCTGTGCAATTGGCTGTGTAAATTGGCGCACATACTGCATGAAGGCCTGTATATCACCGACTTCTATGGCCTTTTTGGCAGCCAGATATCCTCCTAAAATACATACCGCCACATAGCTCAGGTTTCCCACAAATGACATGATGGGCATCATCATGCCTGATAAAAACTGGGATTTCCAAGCAACACCGTAAAGTTTGCCATTAAATGTGTCGAACTTTTCAGTGCTCTTCTTCTCTCCGTTGAATGCTTTCATTACCGTGTGGCCGCCATACATTTCTTCAACATGGCCGTTTACATTGCCTAAATAATCCTGCTGTTCCTTGAAGTACTTCTGGGATTTCTTCACAACAAATATGATAAGCACCATGGATACAGGCAGTATAATAACGGATACAAGGGTCAATAGCCAGCTTATGGTGAACATCATTACCAGTATTCCAACCACAGTTGTGACCGATGTAATGATCTGGGTCAAACTTTGGTTAAGAGTCTGGCTGACTGTATCAACGTCGTTGGTGACACGGGACAATATCTCACCGTGGTTTGTGCTCTCAAAGTATTTAAGGGGCATACGGTTGATTTTTTCTGAGATTTCTCTGCGGAACCGATAGCTTACCTTCATGGAAATACCAGACATTACCCATCCCTGTATATAGCTGAATAGTGAACTTATTAGATACAAACCTACGAGTATAAGGATTATCCTTCCGATATAGTTATAATCTATTCCTTTACTGCTGCCTGCAATTTTCCCCATTGCACCCTCAAACAACTTTGTTGTTGCCTTACCTAGGATTTTGGGACCCAGTATGGAAAATACAGCGCTGGCTGCTGCAAACACGAATACAGTAATAATAGCTATCCTATAGGCGCTTAAATAGTATATGAGTTTTTTCATTGTGCCTTTGAAGTCACGGGCCTTTTGACCACCATGCATCATGCCGCCGGGCCCTGGCCCCATGCCTCCGTGTCTTTCCACGGGACGCACCCGCCTGTTATTCTGTTCACTCATGCCAATTCCTCCTTTGAGAGCTGCGATAAAGCAATTTCCTTATAGGTTTCGCAGTTTTTCATGAGCTCCTTGTGAGTTCCCGCGCCAACTATTTTGCCATCATCAAGGACGATTATCTGCTCAGCATTCATTATAGTTGAAATACGCTGTGCTACGATTAGAATCGTACTTGAGCCTGTATGGGCCTTAAGAGCCTTTCTTAATGCCGCATCCGTCCTAAAGTCAAGGGCGGAGAAGCTGTCGTCAAAGATATATATTTCAGGTTTCTTCACAAGGGCACGGGCGATTGACAGCCTTTGTTTCTGCCCCCCTGATACATTTGTTCCACCCTGGGAAATTTCACTAAAAAAACCCTCCGGCTTATCCATGACAAATTCAAATACCTGAGCAATTTGTGCAGATTTTCTAATATCCTCATCCGATGCATTTTCATCGCCATATTTTAAATTGGATTCTATGGTGCCGCTGAACAGAGAAGCTTTCTGAGGCACATAGCCTATTTTGTCGCGGAGTTCATGCTGGGGGACATCTCTTACATCTACTCCATCCACAAGCACCTGGCCACCTGCTGTGTCATAGAACCGGGGAATCAGGTTTATAAGTGTTGTTTTACCCGAGCCGGTAGAGCCAATAAATGCAGTGGTCTGGCCTGGGTATGCCCTGAAATTTATATCTTTCAGTACATTTTCATCGGCACCGGGATATCTGAAGGATACATTCCTAAACTCCACAAATCCTTTTGATTCTTCCTCAAAATGTTTTGGATCCTTTGAGTCCACGATAGTGGGAGCTGTCTCTAACACCTCGGCAATACGCTGCGCGGAGACCGATGCTCTTGGTACCATTATGAACATCATGGACATCATCAGAAATGCGAATATAATCTGCATTGCATACTGCATAAAGGCCATCATGTCACCCACCTGCATACTTGAATTTGCAATCTGGTGTGAACCTACCCAGACAATAAGCAGCGTAACTCCATTCATTATTATCATCATCAGAGGCATCATAACTACCATTACACGGTTTACAAAGAGGTTTGTTTTTGTAAGGTCCAAATTTGCCTTGTCAAAACGTTCCTCTTCAAATCCCTGGGTATTGAAGGCCCTGATTACCATCATACCCGAGAGGTTTTCGCGGGTGACGAGATTTAGCTTATCGATAAGCTTTTGCACTATCTTGAACTTAGGCATGGCAACTGAAAATACCAAAAGAATAAGGCCTAAGAGCGCGATAACTGCGACTGCGATAATCCAGGACATTGAATTGCTTTTTCCAAGGGCCTTAAGGATTCCCCCCACCCCCATGATAGGTGCGTAGAAAACCATTCTGATCATTATGACAACAAGCATCTGGATCTGGGTAACGTCATTGGTGGTCCTTGTTATGAGTGAAGCAGTGGAGAACTTATCAAATTCTGTATTGGAAAAGCTCTCAACCTTTGTAAATATGCCTCTTCTAAGATTTCTGGACAGGCCTGCAGCCGTTCTTGCAGCTAAAAATCCTACCAAGACAGTACAAGCTGCACTAAGGAGAGATATCAAAAGCATTAGTATTCCTGTCCTTATGATGTAACTGCTCTGAATTTTATCAGTATCAATGCCAAGGACTGCATATTCAGCCTTGATTGATGGAACAGCGGCCTGGATAATCATATTGTCACCTAAAGCAGCAAATTGCTTATCTAAGGCATCGGTCATTTTGGAAACCTGTTCTTTGGGCATCTTTGCAATCATTGCATATAGGTCGGCATTTGCCGGAATTTTCATACCGTTAAAGTCTATTATCCCGTTCTTTGCATTAGCTTTCATCTTTTCAATGCCTGTAACAGCAAGGAAGGCTTTACCCATCACAGGGTTCAAGCTATCAGTTTCCGTTTTGTCAATTTTTCTAAGCACATAAACAGGTTCATTTGAAAGGATCGGATAGTCCTTTGCATACCTGTCATAATCCGGACTTGTTTTATCAATAAGGGTATAATCCTCATAAACATGTGATTTATTATCGGGGCTCATAAATAATGTGAGCCTATCCATCTGGCTTTTCCTGACTGCATTTGGAACTGCATTTACAATCCCGCCCTGCTGGATGCCATTGTTTACGATGTTTGACATATAGTCCGGCAGCGCAAGGTCTGACATTGCCTGCACAAACAGCAGAATTATTGCAGTTATAATCAATGCAGTAAAGGGTTTCAGATATTTGGTTAATTTAATCATTACGCAGCTACTCCTTTTTAATAGTATATTGCCTAAAATCTACTCATTTTGTCTATTCATCAGCTTTTCCAGCGTATCCAGACCTTTAAGTATGGTGTCAAGCTCTTCAGGTGTGGCTTTATTCATTACTATTTCAAACCTCTTTTCAATTTCATTAAAATTCCCTTTTATGTTTTTTCTAAACTCAGAGTTCACACTAACAAGAACAACCCGCCTATCTTCTTTGCTTCTTATTCTTTCAACTATGCCTTGATTTTCCAGTCTGTCAATAATCCCGGATACGTTGCTTACGGACATGCCTAATTTTTCACTTAAGTCTGTGATTTTCATCTCCCCGTAATGGGCTAATATCCCTACAAGCATTCCCTGAGGTCCGGTCAACTGCATTTCCTTAAACTGATGCATCATATTTTGCTTCATACCATTCATTACCCTCTTTAAAATCTTAACTACTCTAAGGCCCTTGCTTATTTCCTCCATGGCATACCCACCCTTTATAGAATTATTTGGTTTAAAATGTTTCGTGTTTGAATATTCAATATCATAATATTTCGTACATAAAATATTTTGCCTTTATTCTGCATTTTAGTCAAGTCTTTTTTTGTGGAAATGCAAGGTGTTATTTCCATCAACTGCTGGCATTCACTTAAACGAATAAAAATAAGTTAACAAGTTGACATAGTGGTGCTCAATGTTGTTGAGTTTCTTTAAACGGGCATATTTTATATAACAACTAAAGCAATAAATAGAAAAACATATGTGAAATATCAGGTATCTGTAGGCATTTTCACGAATTGGTGATAATTAGAAATATGGATAAGCATAAACCATATGATGTAATAATTAGACCAATTCTGGAGGTGCTTATGGTGGATAGAACACGATTAGAAGATTTGTATAAGCAATATTTCTAGATTTTATGAGGAATAATTAAATTGCGCATTTGTTTAAAGAAATGTTATAATTTGGCATGAGGTGAGTATATGAATCGCGAAAATTTATTCAGACTGCACTTGTGACACATTCCCATGCCCCAGAAACGTTAAACAAATATATATCATTACTTGCAAAAATGGTAATAGTCGAGGCATTAGAAACGAAGTTTGATGCAAATATGATATCTAAGTTAATAAAGCAAAAGTATGATTTGTGCTTCTTAGTGAACGAAATAATTAGTGCTTTTAAAATAGATGAGGATTTTGAGTATGATAGGGATGAAAAGAAAAAATAAAGCACAAAGAATAACAGGAGAGTAAAACTGATTACACACAAGCAGTAGGGACGGTTCCTTCCGTACTGCAAGAAGCAAAAAGAACCGTCCTCATTGCTTTCCTGCAATGTTTTTGATTGTATCTCGTAAAAAACATAACACCGGGTTCACCTTTGCTGAACACCGTACGTATATAAAAGCAGGGTGAAAGAGAAAACAGGCAAATAGCTTTTGTTTTCTGTATGTTTCTGCTAGAATGTATTTAAATTAGCGAATTTATAATAATGGAGGTTTTATACAATGCTCAGGAAAAAGATTTTCTCCGCGGCACTAGCCACTGTGATGATGTTGGCGATGCTGTCCATCGGTGGCTCAACGACAGTCTTTGCGGCTTCGGATCTCGTTCTTATATCGTATACCAACGATGGAAGCAGTGCAGGCGTAGAAGCCGTGGTCAAAAACAACGGACCTGCCAAAGACATTACCCTTGTCATGAATTGTTACGATGAGAATGGGAAGATCGTCGCGGTAGACAGCGTGGATGAGCGCATTGAAGCAAAAATCACAAAGAATTTTCATCTCACGAATTGGGCTTCTATGAGTGGCGATAGGATCGAAGTTTTCATTATTCAAAACTATGGAACCGGCCTGATGCTGGCAAGCCATGTCAATGACGCAGGCTGCGCGGGTATTGATACCGTGCTTACTAACGGCGGGCCAGCCAAGGATGTGACAGTCATCGCCAATTGCTATAATGCAAACGGCATGATCATCTCGACTGAAAGTGTGGACGGGCGTATCGAACAAAACAGCTCAAAAATCTTTAAACCTATAAATTGGGCTTCTACAAGCAGCACAAGAGTCGAGGTTCTGGTCGTCGAGGACTATGGAACCGGCCTGATGCTGGCAAGCTATGTCAATGACGCAGGCTGCGCGGGTATTGATACCGTGCTTACTAACGGCGGGCCAGCCAAGGATGTGAAAGTCATCGCCAATTGCTATAATGCAAACGGCAGGATCATCTCGACTGAAAGTGTGGACGGGCGTATCGAACAAAACAGCTCAAAAGTCTTTAAACCTATAAATTGGGCTTCTGCAAGTAGCACAAGAGTCGAGGTTCTGGTAGATGGGGGGGCGCTGCCGCTTGCGAATATCCCATCCATACCGATCTATGACCCGACAACTGTCGAGCAGCAGCCGGAAACGCCAGCGCCAGTGCCGACAAATACGACCGCAACGCCAACGTCTTCCTCCGTCACGGTCAACGGCAAGGCCATTGCGTTTGATGCCTACAACATAAACGGTAACAACTACTTCAAGTTGCGTGACCTATCCTATACCTTAAGCAGTACCGGCAAGCAGTTTGAAGTGGGCTGGGACGGCGCAAATAATGCGATTTCTCTTACAAGTGGAAAAAGCTATACCCCAGCCGGCGGCGAGATGACAGGCAAAGGTTCGGGCAACCAGACGGCAACGTTCACAAGCTCCAAAATTTATCTTGACGGTAAAGAGGTGAGCTTTACCGCTTATAACATTGGAGGAAACAATTACTTTAAGCTTCGCGACATTGGGGAGACGTTTGATTTCAATGTGTCATGGGACGGCGCCAACAACCGGATCGTGATCAACACCAGCGAAAGTTATACGCGAGATTGATGTAATGACAAAAAGGATGGTGCCAGGGGAAAACACTGAAAAAGTACCTTTGTCTACTTGGGATATGCCATATAGAGTATTTAATACGATTTGAAACCCTATATATGGTATGCGATTTTAGATTTTTTGAGTTTTTCGGAGGTTTCTTAGGCACGGCAGCTAGACAGGTATTTATACTTTCATGGCATATATAAACTAATATATCTATATCCTTTGTTGATGTCACGGTGAACCGAACCATAAGCGAGGGAGAAAGTGGCTTTACAGGGACAGGGGGACAGGGACAGGGGGACAGGGACAGGGGGACAGGTCCATTGTCCCATGATAGTTGCAACTTTCTCAACAGAACCATTTTTAAAGCCTAATAAAAAAATCGCAGTTTGAGTGTTACGCAGAACCGTATCACAAGTAAGGGTATAGATGTTAGATGTACACTTCTATAGGAGCGGTTTTATAACAAAAAAATAGAAATAACAAAGAGTTTTATAATTTAGGATAATGCATGGTCTTTGGAGCGTGAATTATCCTAAATTTTTTACTATTTAAATATAATGATTTTATGCCTAGAGCATTCATATAAAGACTTATATAATACGAAAAAAAATATAACGCCAGATAAATAAAACTATTAAAATATACATATATATAGTTAATAAATGAAAAAAATAATTGCATTAGTTAGATAGCGGGGGTATAATTATGTTTATGGAGCATCTGGATGTTTTATTGAGAAATGGGAGGGTGAATGTTATGAAAATTGATAAGGTCACTGTTGAGGGTTTTAAGAATATTAAAAAAGCAAAGCTAGTATTTGATAATATCTTAGCGCTTGTTTCTCTAAACAGTTATGGAAAATCTAATTTAATAGGCGCAATAAATTTTGGTATTGATTTTATTAGAAATGATCAAGAAATTAAGAAACACATGATGTCTTGGACTAAAGGTGTATCATTGAATAAAGAAATGGCTTCTAAGGATTATAGTATAGAACTTGAAATGACAACCACTATAGAAGAAAAGAAGTATAAAGCTGTATATGGTTACCAATTTAGATGGTTACGAGATGATAATACAGGTGCACGGATAGTAGGCGAATGGTTGAAAGTTAAACTTGATGAGAAAAATCAAAAATATAACAACTATATTGTTCGTACTGAAGATAAAGCATTTTATAGAACATCTGAAACTGGTAGATGTAACAATAATTCTAATCTAGAATCAAATGAGTTAATAATTAATAAACTAAAGGCATATGATTTTCTTTATTATTCCGAGATAATTAAAAAAATTAATAACTTAAATATGTATATAGAAAGACATTTAGATGCTAGCTTATCATATAGGTCAGACCTGTTCATTCGTACGGATACAGAAGTATTACAGATTGGAAGCAATGTGAATATTCCAAAAGTAATTTTTCATTTAAAAAATCAATTCCCTGATAAATATGAGTTGTTAAAAAATTCATTCATGTTATTATTTCCTAATATAACTGATATAGTTGTTGAAAAGTCAGAAAGAAAAAACAGTATCACTGCTACTATACCTGAGGACATACCATTAAGAGTAGATAATCAACTGTATTTGTTATATATAGTAGACACTAATATTAATCAACCATTAAACTTTGAAAGTATTTCTGATGGAGCAAAAAGAGTATTTTTAGTATTGACCAGCATATTACTTGCAGATATTAACGGCTATTCACTTATTGCAATCGAGGAACCTGAGAATTCAATTCATCCAAGTTTGTTACAGAGATATTTAAGGGTTTTATCACAATTCATTGTAGACTGCAAAGTAATTATTACTAGTCATTCTCCATACGTCATACAGTATTTAGATCCCCATAATGTATATATTGGATTACCACATTCAAATGGAATAGCTGAGTTTTCAAGAATACGTCAATCAACACAAAAAGCAATTATTAACGATGCAAATAGTCTTGGAATGTCAACCGGGGATTATATTTTTGAATTATTAAGTGGCTCAGTTGAAGATTTAGAATCTCTTAAACATTATCTGGAGGAAGACAAATATGAGTAAAGGAGTGATAATTTTTGTTGAAGGTGACACAGAAGAGGAGATTTACCATAAATTTATAGAAAAACTTCAATCAATGAGTGCTAATGTGCGTTTTGCAATAGTGTTACTACCCACTTTAAGTGCCAAAGAATTGCCCAAGTTGCATGACCGTTTACAGATATGTTAATATCAAACCGAAGTAAATTCGGGAGGATATGGAAAGAGCTTTG
>Ga0209467_1000450_pt1 | contig 58702 bp, 45 predicted proteins | sample Higcelwee11metaG_FD_187175 | JGI IMG/M metagenome (GOLD analysis project Ga0209467, IMG submission 187175) | Freshwater pond sediment microbial communities from the University of Edinburgh, under environmental carbon perturbations - High... | ecosystem: Environmental > Aquatic > Freshwater >... | reverse complement strand
AGATGAAGATAGGTATGCGTTCAATGACACCGCCCCAAGACCCTATGTGGCCCTGGCCACCCGGGAAGGCGCGTTGATCAATCAGCACCTGGGAGAAGCCGAGGAGCTGCACATCTATGATTTAAATATTGAATATAAAACCAAGTAAAAAAATAAAATTTTAAAGGAGAACAAAATGAACAAGCCTGAAAAACACATCCTCGTATGCGCAAGTTTTCGTCCCAGTGGAGAGGCAAAAGGCAAATGTCACAGAAAAGGGTCGGGTGATTTTTTGGCCTACATTGAAAATGAAGTGATTGACAGAGGGCTAGAAGAGGTGCTGGTTACTTCCACCTGCTGCCTGAAACAGTGTGATGACGGTCCGATCATGGTGATTTATCCGGATAATATCTGGTATGGGCACGTGGAGAATGAAGAGGCCATTGACGCTATTTTGGATGCCATGGAAGATGGCAAGATTGCAGAGGACTATGTACTGGAATGAAAACGTTTGATCGACGGGTCTGGATGGTTGACACCACCCTTCGGGACGGGGAACAGGCCCCGGGTCTCTTTTTCAGGCCTTTGGAAAAATTGACCATCGCAAGTCAGCTTGCCGGGTGCCCCTGGTGTCAGGTTTGACAGATAGGTATCGATAATATCACAATTGCTGTGTTCTCCATCAAAAAACAGATTGATGACCGGTGTTGCGTACTGTTTCTGTATGGATTGGAATATCCCGGCGGTAATATTGCCGGGCATACAGCCGAACGGTGCACAGTTAACCACCAGATCCACCCCGGATTTCATGAATTCAATGCCCCTGCCCAATGTGATAATGGCTTCACCTTTAAAATCAATGGACAGATACCTTGATCCCTGGTTAATGATCATTTCAATATCCGGCTCCTCCCGTTCATCCAGAATCGGGCAGACCAGACGGGTCCAGCCCAGCTCATGCTGGTGCAGATACCGATTCTGGAAAAAACTGTTGATCTGGCTCAACCGGTTTTGGTGCCGGCTTGCCAGAAAAGCCATATGGGAGGTGTACTGCAGCCATTCGGAGATGGGGGTAAGCCAGACTTCTGCACCGGCCTGTTCGATCCTCCGGACCAGATCCTTGTTAATGAACCGGTTATTTCTGACATATATTTCCCCCACGATGCCCACTAAAGGCTTTTGACCGCTTTTGACCGGTATTTCGAGGAATTCATCCCTGGCCTTTTTCATCATTTTTTTAATATCAAGCCCGTTTTCAAAGGCGTGGACCAGATTCCGGGCATGTTTTTGATACGTGGCTTCAGTCTGCCCCTCTTTTCTTTCATAGGGTTTGATCCGGCAGCGTATTTTAAACAGGATGTCGCTGATCACCGTCCCCAGCCACATCTTTCGGCGGATATTATCGCTCATATACTGATAATTGTCCACGCTGCTCCATGATACGATGGGGATATCTGTGTATCCCATCCTGTTCAAAACGATCCTGTCCAGCAGGCAATACTGGCCGAAACGACACGGGCCGCTGGCCGTGGGCATAAACAGTGCGTGTCCGCGGGTTGTGTCTTCTCCTTTATCCTTAAGCATTGCCATTAATGCACCGATGGTTGCCGGATAGGGCGCACACTCACCGCCGCGGGTCAGGGATCGACCTAAAAGAAATGAATGCTTGTTTTCCATGGGCAAGACTTCTGCACGGATGCCTGAATTCCGGAAAATGGCTGCAATCATCTCAGGATGGGTTTCACCCATGCGGCAGATCCATAAAGTTCTGTGCCTGATCGCATCCGGAGAGTTATCCGGTAAGTTAAGGACATACCTTGGCACCTGTCGGATCTGGTTGGCTGCCAGAACATCGGCAAAGGCTTCAAGGCGGGTCATATATCCTGTGTCTGCCCCATGTTCATCCATCTCCAGGGTGAGCATGGGCTTATCCCCCATGATTTCTTCAACATATGTCTGAATGAAAGAATCCGGACCGCAGCCAAAATTATTCAAATACACTGCAAACAGATTGGGTGTACGGGCAATGATCCGGGCTGCCTCCAATATCTTTCTGCCTTCATTCCAGAACATATTGTTGAACTCTTTGCCTAAATCTTCCTCATCCAGATTCAGGTATTCCAGGGGCAGAACCGTAAAGCCCAGCGCGGAGAGCTTTTCCGGCAGTGACAGGTTGGCGCCGGCATCAAAGACGTTATAGGGCCGTCCAAGGATGACAATCGCCGGGGCACTATCCGAGTTGATTTGAGTCATCGCGTGTTGCCCGGCTTTATTCACTGCTGTTTCAAACGCTTGTTTGGCTTCCCAAGCCTTCTCCCAGGCCAGGCTTATCTGATTTTTGCTTTTTTTCAAAGTGTGCCCGATATCTGAAACCAGGCGGTCAATCGCGGTTTTTTTATCCCATCTGAAATCGATAGTGGCGGTCAGCAGTCGATCGGTGTCCAGGCCGTTCATGTGAAATGCCGATCGTATCAGTCCGGGCAGGGCCATATTGTATGGGCAGAAATAGGCCTGGCTGCTTTTGTGCGTTATATTTCGTTCACTGATGCTGCAAGGTACAAATACCCGATTCGCATGTTGTCTGGTCAGCAGATACTGGATATGTCCATGGGCCAATTTGACCGGTTGACAATAGTCTGCACCCACCCAGTTTGCAGCCATCCGGATAATCTGGGGCGAGGTGGGCCTGGAAAGAACGAGCCTGTAACCCAGTGCGGCAAAAAAACGCTGCCAGAACGGATAATAACTGTAACTCAGCAGCGCATTGGGCAAATGTATTACTGGCGCATCTTCGGGCAACTGAGGGTCGTTTCCGATGGTTTTCCAGATATGCTCGCGCTGTCTGAAAAATCTGAATTCCGCATTCGTTTTGGCCTTGATATCGTTGCTTTCCCTGCCGCACAGATATCCCCAGGCTTGGGTTTTTTCTGAACCTTTCATGCGTAAATGGCTAATATTGCAGTTATTGGTACATAACCGGCAGGTATCAGAGGTCAAAAAGACATCTTTTTCAGAAAACCGCAGACCGGTGAATTGAGATGGGCAGCCTCGCTGCTCCATCTCCTGTTTGGTTAAAATAGCAACCCCTAAGCTTCCCATGACATGACAGTAGGGAGACACTACGATCCTGGTGTTCAAGAGGGCTTCAAATGCCGCCACCAGCCCCTTGTTTTTTGCTGTTGCACCCTGGAAAAGTATCTTTTTTGTCGAGCAGTACCGGTTGCCGACAACCTTATTCAGATAGTTCTGGGCCACAGAATAGAGGATGCCGCCCATGACCTCGGTGGGTGAAAACCCTTGTTGAATAAGCCTTGTAATATCCTGTCCCATAAAAACCGTACATCTGTCTGATGTGACAGGCGCCCTTACGCCAACCACCCGGTCGCCAATGGAACGAAGATCGAGTCCGGTCTTGTGACTGACCTCTTCAATAAAGGAACCCGTGCCGGCCGCGCAGACGTAATTCATGTTCATCTCGTAAAGATGCCCATTTACGGCATGAATGTATTTTGAATCCTGTCCTCCGATCTCGAAAATTGTATCAATCTCGGGGTCAACCTTCATTGCCCCTTTGAGGTGGGCGGTGATTTCGTTGGTGATGTTATCTGCCTTGATAACCATCCCCACCAGTTTCCGGCCGGATCCGGTGGTGCCTGCGCCTAAGATTTCAATGGATCCTTTCCGTCGCTCCACCAGTTCACGCAGGGCAGAAAAGAGTTTTGCCGTTGCTTTTATAGGGTTGCTGCCGGTTTTTCTGTAAATGTCCAGAATCACGTTTTCGTTCCGGTCAATCATCACCAGCTTGGTGGAGGTGGAACCGACATCTATCCCAAGAAAACCGCGCAGCTGACCGTTGTCCGGCCATCTGGTAATTCTGACGTCATTGCCGCCCCTGTCCGTATACCCGTATTCAACCTTGAAAGTCGGATAAACGGAACGTTCAATCACCAGAGGCGGCCGGGTCCCCTGGAGTGGCGGCTGAATGCCTTGAGTATCTTTAGACCAGTCAATGGCTTTGCTGACCGGTTTTGCCAGCAAAGCCGCGCCATGGGCACCGATTGCCTGGGGATTGTCCACATAAACCATCCCAGGGTCTGATAATTCCTGTCCCAGCCAGTGCATGACATGGGGATTTTGAGCCACCCCGCCGATTACCGCGGTCTTTCCAACCGGTTTCTTTCCTTTAAACAGGGTGGAGATGATGGTGCGGGCTATGCTTTTGCAGATACCGTTCCACATGTCCGCCGGCGGATATCCTTCCTGCTGTCTGTGAATAAGATCACTTTTGGCAAATACGGCGCAACGGGTTGCCATTGATGGCGGATCAGCAATGAAGGGGAATTTTGCAGCATCACTCGCGCTGATGCCCATGCGAACAGCCTGTTCGTCCAGGAAAGAGCCGGTTCCTGCAGCACACAGGGTGTTGGTCTGATAGTCAACCAGCCGGCCTGTAGTATCCAGTTGAATCAGGGAAAGAGAACTGCTGCCGATATTGATGATCTGATGGATTGATCCGATTTTTTTACTGACAGCACAGAGGATGGCCGTTAACTCATTTTCGACCTGGATGCCCATCAAACGGGCAACAGGCCCGGCATATCTCCCGATAACGGCCAGGGACAATGTCTGATTGGGCACTATATGGTATTGGGTCAATTCCCGGGTTGTTTTCAAGATGTCGCCCTGATGGGGCAGGCTTTTTTCCAATACGGGTTTTTCATATTCATCAAGGATAACTAATTTCACAAATGCAGACCCGATATCAAGTCCCATGGTCATCCCGGGTTCTCGCGCCATCAGTACTCCCCCGTTTCAATAAAATTCATATGCTGCGAAATATTCTAATATCACTGGAATCAAAACAAATTCTCATGATCCTATGATGCTTAATACATGTCAATAGAATTATCACCCCGAAAGGAGTGCAGGATATGCTCCTTGAATCCCGCAGGTGAAATCTTTAGAAATCCGGTCCGGTTTCCATCGTCTTTCGGGTTGATATGCCCCAGGGGCAGGGTTGTCAGATGCTTGATGAGCCCTGGATCGGATCGGTGTGCGTTGAATTCGGGATTTGAGACCTCCGTTGCCTTGAGACTTGATTTTTCAATCAGAAAATATCTGGCCGTATGGGTATGGGATGACACAAGGGAGATATTTTTCCGGCTATCCCTCAAGGTCTTTAACAGCCCGCCGCCGTTATTGAGAATGGTGCTGTAACATAGTTTTTGTTCCCTTCTGAGCCGGTCAAAGGTATCAATGGAAAGCTGGTATGTCTTTCCGAGCCGGCTTTTTTTCGGATTGATCAGCGGGGTATGCTGAAACAGAAGAATATCCTGGCTGTCACACGTTGACAGCATTCCTTGCAGGATTTTGAGTTCCTCGTTGTCAAATCCTTCTGAATCATACGAAATCATACGGGCACCTACCACCTGCCTGATATATTTCAGCCAGTTAATGGCTCGTGCAAACGCATCACAACCACTGTCCATGAAAATGCAGTGATAATTTCCTATGGTCAAACCCTGGCTTGTTCTGATGCCGCGGTGTAATGTATCAAAACCGTGCCCTTTTTTATTGACCATGATGGATGACAGTTCCCATGGTCCTCTGAATGCATGGTGACCGATATCGTGTTTGTGTTTGTTTCTGAGCGATTTGGGAAGATTGATATGATCTGTTCCCCAAATGGCATAGTTATATGCTTCCCTGCGGTAATCATGGTTTCCTGGAATAGCGTGGTACGGCTTTTTCAGACGGTAGATCATCTGGTTGAACAGATCCATATTTGAAGGTCGCCTATTATGAGGCCTGTTTTTAAACAGGTCGACAAGGCAAAGAAAGTCGCTAAAATAATAATCAATTGAATCCCCGTTGTTAATGACCGCTTTTACATGCGGACTCCGGTTGATCCAGTCAATGAACCGGTTCAATTCCCTGTTGGGGTTCAGGAAAGGAGTCTTGTGGCCGGGTGCTTGTCCCAGGCATTGAGCAATGTGATCCCAGCTTTTTGAAACATGGGCATCACTGAACACAACAATCTGTTGGTTTGAGGTGTCCATATTTGATGACGGCTCAACCATGAAGCCGCTGCTCCGGAGATCTGATACAAAGGCGAGATGAGAAGATGATGGCGGACGCCGGTAGGAGCAAGGTGTCTCCTAAAAGGGCAAGGATCATGATCACGGCGCTTAACGCGCCAAAATTCATGGTGGGTACGAACCTGCTGAACACCATCACGCCGAATCCCATGGCAAGGATTAATGAAGACAGAATAATGGCCCGGCCCTTTACCTGGAGTGTGTTAAAAACAGCCTGCCTGATATCCGCACCCCAGACCAGATGGGTCTTAAATTCCGTGAGAAAATGGATGGTATCGTCTACGGCAATAGACACAGCAATCGTTGAAATGAGTGAGGTTGCCGTATTTAAAGGGATGTTGAACAACCCCATGATGCCGAAATTCAGTACAATGGGAAACAGGTTGGGAAGAATACTCAGCATCCCAAGGGGAAAGGATCTGAGTACAAAAAATATGATCAGTATAATAATAACTGCCGTTATAGTCAGGCTTAACACCTGACCGCGGACCAGGGCGCTGATGGTATTGACCTCCTGCAGAACCAGGCCGGAAATTTGTATTTGAAGGCCTCTGGTATCCATGGTTTGCGTCTGATTTTTGATCAGTTTGATGAGTTCAGCCTGATCCCGGGTGGAGTGAAGGCCTATCCTGACGGACATTCGCGCATGATCAAAGGATGGGTTTATTAAATTTTGAATGTCGTCGGGATTGCAGATCAACAATAGCTGGGAGATCAGGTTTGCGTTTTTAGGAATCCGGTAGAACTCCGGCGCGTTATTATGAAAGCAGCGGTTCAGGTCTTTTATAAAATCAACAAGGGAGAGTGTGTTGTCCACGCCTGCCATGCGGGCAATATGCAGCTGCAGGGTCTGGATAACTTCCAGGGTTTCAGGCTGCTTAAATGCATCCGGCTCAACGGCCTTAAAAGATATATCAATGGTATTGGTACCGGCAAGCTCCTTTTCCACAAACCGGGTAGATTGGTACACCGGGCTGTCTGAACGAAAATATGCCAGAAGGTTGGTATCCACAGTAATGGTTGACGCCAGCCATATTGACACAAGGATCAGCAGGATACCGGTAGTAAGGATCATGCGGTAATGCCTGAATATCGATTCTGAAAGGTGTGAGAAAAAACCGGGGAGATTCAGTCGGTCCGAGGGGCATCGGTTATGGATTCCGACAATTTTTTGTTGATTAAACAAAAGCATGAACGCCGGTATAAAGGTAAACGCGAAACAAAATTCAAACAGGATGCCCATTGAGGAGACAATAGCAAATTCCCTGATCGGCGGGATATCACTCACGTACAAAGATAAAAAACCGATAAAAGTCGTCAAGGTAGTCAAAAAACAGGGCCAGATCACCTCTAAAAGAACTTTCGCATAGACCGTTTCCACCTTATGATGGGGCTCATACCGGTGTCGGATCAGGTGGGAAAAAATATGGACCGTATCACAAAGAGCCAACGCCATGACCACAGGCGGCACCATGGTAGTGACATTGTTCAGCGTAATATCCAGCATGGGAAACAGTCCCATGGTGCATCCCACACAAAGGGATGTATAGACCATGGCAACCAGTGTCAAACGGATGTTTCTGAAAAATAGAAACACGGCCAGGGCAATGAAGCAATAAGTGACCGGAATAAAGACGGCGAGATCCTGTTTCATATACCGGGCAAGCACGGTATTGGTCACGGTCCATCCGGCAATATGAACAGGGCCGGTTTTATCCTTATACCGTTCAAGTACGGCCCGGGTTCCGGCAATGATCCGGTTTCTAAACCCTGAATGATCCGGTTGGTTATGGATAAAGATCACGATGCCTGCTGTGTTTCCGTCCGAAGACAACAGGTTTTTCAGGTATAAAGGGTTCTGGATTGCCCGCTGCCTTAATTTTTCAAGAAGATGGGGCTCTTCAGGGATGGTTTCCAGAAACTGGCGGATGACAACATTATCTTCTTCACCAACGGTTTCGCTAACATTGGCAAGACTTTTAATCTCCCGTATACCGTCAATGCCGGCCAGGTCATTGGTGATTGATTTTAATAAGCCCAGATTGGCAGCCGTAAAAAGATTCTGTTTTTTAAAAGCGACAATGAAAAATTCGTCATTGCCAAAAATTGATTTTAACTCCTTGTAAAAAATGACATCCCGGTGATTTTCATTAGCGAAATAATCGACATTTTCAACAATTCTAAGGTCAGGAATCCGGATCAGAAAGGGAAGAGCAATCAGAACGGACAAAAACAGCACAGTATTTTTACGGGCAAGCATCCGGCTTATCAGCTGTGCCATAGATCTCTTTTCATTCTTATCAGCAGCAGGTGAGATCCATGTAGAATGGAAACCTGCGTTTTTGTCAAGGGAATTGTCAAGGGAAATAGATTATTCCCAGGCTTAGGAGCGGGTCCTAAATACTGCCACACCATTTTTGTCACATTTGTCATAATCGGTTCTAAATAGAGTCATTATTTTATCCGAATTTTTTACGCGTGAATACTTTGTCTATGATTCTTCTTCCGGCTTATGAAGTAGCACCAAAGCATCTGGGTCACGGTCTGCTATTTTCCGGGCAACTTTAGCCGGAACTATTTCGTAGACATTATGCAGCGTCACAATAGCAAGCTCTCCCCGGCCAAGTTTTTTGGTGATTTCATCGTTAACGTAGAGTTTTTTTATCTTATTGCCGACCTTGAAATAGTATGGATTTTCGTACTTCCTCAGGTCCAGGTGGTTTTCCTCTATTAACTGCTTGACCTGAGCCAATTTCTCTTGTTTTTCTTTTTCCCGGTTGGACTCGCGGTTGAGTTCCCGGCTTCGTTTGGCCTGAGCTAACTGCTCTTGACGGGTTTTGTTGATTTCAGGCGTCTTGTTATTGCCTTTATTTTTTTCCCGCTGACCCCGTTTCTCTTTGTTGGCTTTGTTGGCCTGCTTTTTATCAGCTATACCGGCTTTCAGGAGCTGATCCTGTAAAGACAATCCCATTTATTCCCTCCCCGTTGTCATTATCTCCACAATAATATAGCCAGCAGGACAGTAGTTCAACCATAATTGATTTTTGAAGTGAGGGCCATCTCGGTTTTCATCTCTTCTTCCCCCAATTTTTTTGTCAATAGTCCGGCTATAAACAGAAAATTTGTTCTTAAAAATTTCTAAACGCTTCAAGGTTGCCGAGTCTCTAAATAGCGGCAGCGACTGAAAGTGAAATAGGATGATTGTAGTTTCACTGTTGTATTTTTTTTGAGAAAGTGTCAAAAAAACAGCATGAGATATGAAGGCCCCATATATCGTCCACCCAGTGAAGCAGATTCTCTTTTAATTCAAGCCACGGTCGGATGTCCTCACAATAAATGCACTTTTTGTATGATTTATAAAAATGGCCCACGTTTCAGGATCAGGCCTGTTCCAGATATTATGGAGGATATGGATTCTGCATCCAAGAGTTATGGATCTAACGTCAAAACCCTTTTTTTCCCGGCAGGAAATACCATTGCGATGAAAACAGATGACTTGGCTGCGATCTGTATCTATGGGCGCAAAGTTTTTCCTCACTTAGAAAGGATAACTGTCTACGGCTCGTCCCAATATATCCATAAAAAAGGAAGGGATGGTCTAAATCAATTGGCAGAGGCCGGGTTAAATCGTATCCATGTCGGTCTTGAATCCGGCAATGATGATGTTCTGCGCCATGTGAAAAAAGGAGTAGATGCCAAACGCCAGATTGAGGCAGGTCAATGGGTCGTTGCCGCTGGAATAGAATTAAGTCTCTATGTTGTATTGGGATTGGGAGGCGAGGTTTTAACGGATTCGCATGCAGACTCAACGGCAAATGCGCTCAACCAGATAAACCCTGACTTCATCAGGCTTAGAACGTTTGTCCCGAAAACCAACACGCCTATTTTGGATGAAATTGAGTCCGGCAAATTTAAAATGCTGGGCCCACATGGTATTATAAAAGAAACCCAACGGTTAGTGCGACAGTTAAAGGTGACTTCGTATTTAGCCAGTGATCATTACACAAATTATATTGATCTTCACGGCAGATTACCTGAATCGCAAAGCAAAATTCTGGAGCAGATTAAAGCAGCAGCTCAGTTACCTGAATCTCAATTTCGTCCTTTTTTTATTGGAGATCAATAAATTAACAGATTCAGAAGATGCAGATTTCTGCCACGAGTCGGCCGATTCCAACCTATAAATCGGTCACGGGAGCTGATCATGTTTTCTGGAACCACCTGTTGTTTATCTCTGAAAAAAACAGTTCGGCTCCAAAAGAAAAAATTCTGATGGAGCCCTGCCACTGCCGGCAAATGTGGGTTTCAATTCAAAAACAGAAAAAAAAGTACAAAAAGCCCGGCAAATGTCCTGTGTGTAAAGATGGTAGGATAGTTGCGGCTGCCTTTTGGATTGAATCTTAACCCATTTTTGCAGACGTCATGAGGATTTCTGCTTCAAGGTATCAAGATTGCCTCTGTAGTAGACTGCCGCTTTGCCCAGACATTTGTTGTCTCATAAGAAATCAAGTAGCGCAGCATTAAATGCTTCCGATTGCTCAATGTTTGCCATATGACCGGCAGCGGACAACATGCAAAGTTGCGCGCCGGGAATCCGCTCGGCCAAATCCGTTGATTTTTCCGGCGGAATCGCCTTATCCTCGCGGGCGCCGATGACCAATACCGGGATACTCAGCTGAGGCAGCAACGACGATGAATCGCCCCGATCCCGAATCGCCTCTAACCCCAAAACCAGACCGGAGGCAGAGGTCGCCGCCATCCAGCCGCGCACCTCCTCTACCAACTCAGGATGGGCAGCAACAGTCCCGTCCGCGAAAAGAAGCGGGGTAAAAGCATTTGACACCGCTTCCGGCCGACCTGCTTTAATCTCGGCGATCAGATGGTTGCGCTTGCCTCGGGCGGTTTCATCGTCGGCGTCAGCACGGGTGACGATAAAACAGGCAGCGGAAAATCGTTGAGGATAACGGGCCAGTAAGTTGAGCATCACATACCCGCCCATAGACATGCCGCCGACCACGGCTTTTTCGATACCGAGATAATCCAGCAGCGCGATCAGATCATCGGCCAACAGATCCGTCGAACCGACCTGGGTGCCCGACTCACTCTCCCCGAACCCCCTCAGGTCGGGAGTGACAGCCCGGAAACCGGCTGCGGCCAAAGCCTTCGCCTGGGGGCGCCACATTTGACGGCAAAGAGGAAATCCGTGAATCAACAATACTGCGGGACCGTCCCCTGCGTCATCATAAGCTAATTTAATACCGTTAAGCTCCGTTTGCATATAACCTCCCGAATAAGATTAAGATCAACAACCATATCAGTTTTCCTGAGAACCATCCTAACAGCTCCTTCTCCGCACAACAAGCCTTCAAAAAAAAGACAGTTTTAATTTCATTATGACAAAGGGTATTGGAACCACTTGGAAACATATCTTGATTAACATTGAGAAGCTATTTTAAGTCATGGTCTTTGTCCAGAATGTTTGAAGAAACATTATGCTGATTATATTGATTAATGATTCGTGCATATTGGTTGATTTTTTTACCGTGGGATTTATATTCTTTTTGTGTTGTGGAAATAAAAGCGTGTAAGTGAATATATAAATTATCAGTGTGGAGGAAAAATATGGCAAATCAGTTTAAGACCGGCATGCTGCTGATCATGATGACCGGTTTGTTTCTGGTGCTCGGATATCTTTTGGCAGGACAGACCGGCATGTTTATTGCCCTGATTTTTGCCGGCGCCATGAATGTTTTTAGTTATTGGTATTCCGACAAGGTGGTTTTAAAAATGTATCGGGCTCAGCCCCTGGAGCGGTCCCAGGCCCCGGGTCTGTTTGATACCGTGGCCCGTCTTGCCCGTCAGGCGGGTTTGCCCATGCCCAATATTTATCTTATTCCCGAATCAGCGCCCAATGCTTTTGCGACGGGGCGGAACCCGGAACACGCTGTTGTCGCCGTTACCCAGGGGCTGATGAACATGATGAATCAAGATGAGCTTGAAGGGGTGCTGGCCCATGAACTGGGCCATGTAAAAAACCGCGACATCCTTATTTCTACAATTGTGGCTACCCTGGCCGGAGCCATCATGTGGATTGCCTCCATTGCCAGGTTTTCAGCTTTTTTCGGCGGCAGAGATGATGATGAGGGCGGCCTTGGAATTATTGGCGTGCTTGTGGTCTCCATGGTGGCGCCCATTGCCGCAATGATTGTTCAGATGGCCGTGTCCAGATCCAGGGAATATCTGGCAGATGCAACGGCCGCAAGTATTACCGGAAATCCCCGTGGCCTAGCATCAGCGTTGTCAAAGCTGGGGGGCTTCAGCCGCAGTCATGCTCAGGTCGATGCCAGCCCTGCAACCGCGCATATGTTTATTGTCAATCCCTTGACCGGAAAGCAGATGATGAATCTGTTCTCTACCCATCCGCCTATTGAAGAGCGTGTGGCCCGGCTCGTGGGATCGCAACCCCAGGGCCGCAATTTTTCCGGCAATTTCCGTCAGGAAGACAACAATACCCATTCCTCCGGCACAACCATGGAGGACCGGAGTCGATCATTCTGGGACAACATGTCCTGATAAAAAAAGGAGCATCATATGACTCTACATTAAAGACCAGTGTTTTTTTTCTTGACCTCCGTTAATTCAAGCAGACCCACCAGAAATCGCGTGGCAAAGACTTCCGGCATAACTTGAAACTCTTTTGCTTCCGGATAGAGTGCCGGAACGGTTTTTGAGGGGGGTACCGTGAATTTGTGTTCATAGCGTATACCGGGTTTTAACGTTTCTTTCATTTTGTTCATCCCTTTCCGCATCCCTTAAGACGGGGAGATTTTAAAAAATTTGGAATCCGAGTGAAGCATGATATGCGTTTCAGTGGCCTCTACCCCCTCAATATTGCTCAACCCCTCTTCAAATATAAAAACATTGAGTTCCTTGATTGAATCGGCCAGTACCTCAACAAAAATATCATATTTCCCTGTGGAGACCCATACGGCGTTGACATTGGAGAGAGCCATGATTTCCTTAACGGCCTTGGCATGGTGGCTGCGCTTGATGTTTATGCCGAGAATGGCCGCCACTTTATTGGACATGGCAAAGGGGTTGACCCGGGCTTCAAGCTTGAGAATGCCCTGCTGGATCAGTCGGTTGACCCGGTTGCTCACTGTGCCTTCGGCCACACCCAGGTCTTTAGCAATACTTTTATATGATTTGCGGGCATCTTCCTGAAGTGCCAGTATAATCTGAAGTTCAAGTTCATCCAGGCTCCCGTCTACCAATGTCATGATATTGTCGCTCCTTCGCAGCATGTTGATGAATCCGTATCTATATAATAGAAACATTGGTCGTGATCAAGGCGCTTGTTTCGCATTCACTGCCGGATTTGATGTAATATGAAAGCCCAGCAATGGTTTAATTAAGGGCCCAGAATTTAAAAAGTAAAAGGATCAACTCAGGATTTAAATACAAACTGTTGACACTGAGATTTTAAAAAATTAGAATAAATACGTTATCTTAGCTTTCAATGTGATATGTCATCTAAAATCATTTCGGAGGTTGTCATGTTTACAAAACAGTATCTTAAAACCAAAGATGTGTGCAGAGTCAGATTTAAAGTACGGAAAAAAGTGATTGGAACGGCAGAAACGGTGAATCTGGTTGGTGATTTCAACAATTGGGATGAAAAGGCCGGGGCCATGAAAAAACTCAAAAACGGTGATTTTTCTACGGTACTTGACCTTGAGCTGGAACGGTCCTACCAATTTCGTTATCTGGTGGATGATACACGCTGGATCAATGATGAAAGCGCGGATATTTATCTGCCGTCTCCCTTTCATGGAGAAGAGAACTCGGTTATCACGATATAGGTTTACCCGGCAATTAACGGCCTCAGTGCCCAGTATGGAGTCAGCGCATGTCATATTTTGATTTTTCAAATTTTGAGACCTCCTTTAATAATTACATTAAGTACATTCTGGGCAAGCAACTTGAGCACGCTTCGAAAAATGATCTCTTGAACGCCGTTTCGTATGCCGTTGGCAAGTACCTTATCGATATTAGTTATGATACGCAGAAGCGTTACCAGGAAAATGATGTCAAACGCCTGCATTACCTCTCTATAGAATTTCTTATCGGCAGGCTTTTAAATAACAATCTGTTAAACTTAGGTATTTATAAGCGCTGTAAAAAATTTCTTGAAACAAAGGGCATTGACCTTGCTCTTTTGGTCGAGGAAGAACGGGACCCGGCTCTGGGCAATGGCGGCCTTGGGCGTCTGGCTGCTTGTTTTCTTGATTCTTTGGCCTGCCTGAATATGCCGGGATTCGGGTACGGGATCAACTATGATTACGGCTTGTTCAAACAAGTGATTGTTAACGGATACCAGAAGGAAAAACCCGATTACTGGCCTAACCGTATATCGCCCTGGCTGATTCGCAGAACAGAAGAGCGATATATGGTTCCCATTTACGGCCGGGTAGAGGGCAGTGTGGACAGCGACGGGGAATATAACCCCACATGGACGAACTGGTCCCTGCTTATTGGCCGCCCCCATGATATCCTGATTGCCGGTTTCGAAGGCCGTACCGTTAATTATTTGCGGCTGTTCACGGCTGAGGCGTCCGAGGATTTTGATATCGATATTTTCAATGACGGGGACTATTTTAAAGCCGTGGGCCGGAAAATTAAATCCGAGACCATTTCCAAAATTCTTTATCCGTCGGATTCCAAAGAGGTGGGAAAAGAACTTAGGCTGGTCCAGGAGTATTTTCTTGTAGCCTGCTCCTTAAAGGATATTATCCGCAAGTATGAAATGGACCATGATACCTTTGACCATTTTCATAATAAAGTGGCCATTCAACTCAACGATACCCATCCGGCACTTGCGGTGGCCGAGTTGATGCGTATCCTGGTGGATGAAAAAGGCATACAATGGGAAACGGCCTGGGATATCACTAAAAAAACCCTTGGGTATACCAACCACACCCTGCTGCCCGAAGCCCTGGAAACCTGGCCGGTGAGTATCCTGGAACGCGTGGTGCCCCGGCATATGCAGCTGATCTATGAAATCAACCAGCGGTTCCTGGAATATTTGACCGTGCGTGATCCTGATATTACTATTGAAAGCATTGCAAAGATGTCCATCATCCAGGAAGGGCCTGTCAAGCAGGTCCGCATGGCGAATCTTGCCATTATCGGCAGCCATTCGATAAACGGAGTGGCAAGGGTTCACTCAGATCTGGTCAAAACACAACTTGTTCCCGAATTTTACAGGTTGTGGCCGGAAAGATTCAACAATAAGACCAACGGGGTATCTCCCAGGCGATGGATCGCAGGCTGCAACCCCGGCCTTGCAGATTTTATCACCGAAGCCATCGGCCGCCGGTGGGTAGGGGACTTATCGCGGATTTGGGAATTGGAAACCTTTGAAAATGATCCGGGATTCCTGGACCGGCTGGATGAGATCAAGCTGGCCAACAAAGAGGCTTTGGCCACTTTAATACGTAAAAAATTGTTCCTGAACGTGGATCCCCAATCCATTTTTGACATTCACGCCAAGCGGATTCATGAATACAAGCGCCAGTTGCTCAATGTGATTCATATCATTCATCTGTATCTTTCCATCAAGGAGGAGGGCAAGGATATCGGGCATCCCAGGACCTTTATTTTTTCCGGTAAAGCAGCTCCTGGTTACCACTTTGCCAAACTGATCATCAAACTGATCCATTCGGTTGCCAACGTGATAAATAAGGACCCTGATATCCATGACATGATCAAGGTGGTCTTTCTGCCGGACTACCGGGTAACCCTGGCCGAAAGGATTATTCCGGCTGCAGACGTCAGCGAACAGATCTCCACCGCCGGCATGGAAGCCTCGGGAACGGGAAACATGAAATTTGCCATGAACGGTGCATTGACCATCGGGACCCTGGACGGGGCCAATATAGAGATTGCAGAACAGGTGGGGCGTCAGAATATCTATATTTTTGGCCTCACCGTAGACGAAGTGGAGGCGTTTCGGCCAAGTTATGAGCCCAAAACCTTTTACGATGGGGATCCGGACCTGAAACGGGTCCTCAAGGCGATTTATTCCAATCTGTTCTGTTCCGACGAACCCGGTATCTTCAAACCTGTTTTCAGCCAGCTCATGGGCAATGGGGAACATTATCTTCACCTGGCGGATTTCAGGTCCTATGTTACAACCCAACTCAAGATAGGGAACGATTATAAAGACCGTGCCAAATGGCTCTCCATGTCTTTGAAAAATATTGCCCGCACCGGGATGTTTTCCAGTGACCGGGCTATTCAGGAATATGCGGACGGTATCTGGGGGATTCGTTCTTTTCGGGGGTAGAGCTTGGACGTAAAGTAACCCATCTGCGGTTGTTTTTTACCACGAAGTTCACGAAGATATTGTAGCGCGAAACGTCCTGTTCTTCGTGGTAAATTAAAAAATAGGGTTAAACCCGGGCCAGGACCAGGGCGCAGCGACTGGGCAGGTAAAGGCTCAGGGTATGGCGGTTTTCAATCAGATCTCCTATGGGGCTGGTAAAATGCACCTGGTCCGGATTCAGACGTCCCAATCCGCCGAACCGCGATTCATCCGTGTCCAGGCGCATTTCATATTTGCCTGCCGGCGCATGAATCAGGTAGTCGGAAAAAGAGTGTTCCGGGTGGAAATTGAACACAAAAATAAGCTTGGACCGCTCAAATGCCAGAATTTTGTCATCTTCGTGGATATGCAAAAGCGTTGGGTAATCCCATGCAAACAATTGCGTTTGTTTTGCCAGACCAATCATCTGCTTGTCAAAGGCGAACAGGTCCGGGAAATAGAGATTCTTGTCATACTTCAGGGACCACAAGCGTCTGGCGTGGTGGTAGGAATATCCATTGGCAGGGGATGGGAAATCAATCCATTCCGGATGCCCGAACTCATTGCCCATGAAATTGAGATACCCTTTGTGGGCACAAGCCAGGGTGACAAGGCGTATCATCTTGTGAAGGGCTACGGCCCGACGTGTGGTGATGTTTGTGTTGGACTTTTCCATGGATGTATAGATTTCTCCGCCCATCAGGCGCATCATCACGGTCTGATCCCCCACCAGGGCCTGGTCATGACACTCCACATAACTGATTGTGCGCTCCTCATCCCTGTGCCGGGTCAGTTCATACCACAAACCTCCCATGTGCCACGCTTCATCTCGAACTTCCTTGAGCAGTTTGATCCAGTAATCAGGTACCCCCATGGAAAACCTGAAATCAAAGCCTGTACCGCATAAGGTTGCCGGCGCAGCAAGTCCGGGATATCCGCTCACATCTTCTGCAATGGTTACCGCACCTGGATGGATTTCATGAACCAGGTCACTGGCTGCATAAAGATAACTTAAGGCATCTTGATCCACATCATCGCCAAAATAATCCTGGTACCCTCTAAAGGCTCGTCCTAATCCGTGATCGGCAAACAGCATGGAGGTTATGCCGTCAAACCGGAATCCATCCACCCGGAATTGTTCAAGAAAATACCTTAGATTTGAGAGCAGAAAAATTAGTACCTCTTGTTTGCCATAGTCAAAACACCGGGAATCCCAAAGTGTATGTTCCCCTCTGTCATTGTCGTGGAAAAACTGGTACAGGGAACCGTCAAAACGTGAAAGACCCTCTACCTCATTTTTTACGCTGTGGGAGTGTACAATATCCATGAGTACACGGATGCCGGCCTGATGTGCCCTGTCCACCAGATACTTGAAATCATCCGGGGTGCCGAACCGGGAGGAGGGGGCAAAAAAAGAGGACACATGATACCCAAATGAACCATAATAGGGGTGCTCCTGAATCGCCATCATCTGCAGGGTATTGTATCCTGCATCAATGACCTTGGGCAGGATGTGGTGCGCAAATTCTCGCCAGGTACCGACCCTGCCTTCTTCCAAGGCCATGCCTGCATGGGCTTCATAGATCAAAAGAGGACCTGTGGACAACTTGGGGTTTTCTGACTGCCACCGGTATGGCTGGTCCGGTGCCCATACCTGGGCATTAAAAATATAGGTGGTACCGTCCTGGATGACCCGGGTGGCTGCCGTGGGGATCCGGTCGCCCTCGCCGCCGTCCCACACTACCTTGAGCCGGTAAAGTTGTTCATGGCAAAAAAATGAATTAGGGAACCGCGCCTCAAATATGCCTTTGGGGTCCGGTCCTTTCACTTCCCAGGCCGAATGTTTTTCCCAGTTATTTGCCGGCGTGAGGATAAACATGGCCGTTGCATTGGGTGCCCATTCCCTGAACACCCAGCCTTTTTTATCCCTGTGCAGGCCGAAAATTTCATGGTAGTTGGCTATTTTAGCCCAGGGGTTTTTGTTTTTAAGCTTTTCTGCCGCTGCCAGGGCCTTTTCAAACCGTGACCGGATAATGGGCTTAAAAGGTGACAGATACGGATCATTTGTCCATGAAGGATCAGACCAGAAAAGGTCTTTGGAGCATTTTTTCATATAGTTTAATATAGCTTTCAGCGCATCGGCTGTGGTTGAATTCAAGTACGGATTCGGTCATGATTCTTCGAATCTGCTGTTCTTTTTCATCCGCATCCAGGCGGAAAAAATCCATGGCGCGGTCCACGGCCCAGTTCAGTCCTTTGGCATCGTGGACATTGAAAAGAAATCCATTGCCCGTTGAATGGTCCGCATCCAGTTGTCTGACCGTGTCATGCAGGCCGCCCGTGTCAAATACAATGGGCAGGCTGCCGTAAATCCCTCCGATCATCTGGGGCAATCCGCACGGCTCAAAGGAGGATGGCATGAAAATAAAATCACTGGCAGCGAACGCCTGGTGGGACAACTGTTCGTTGAACCCCCAGATACTGATTCTCTGATGAAGGCCATGGAAATCAACAATATCGTGGAAGTGTTTCAGATATGCCCCGTCCGCTACGGATACGATCTGAATGCCGGTATCCCAGTACCGGGAAATAATATCATACATGGTTTCTGCCAGAAGCTGACAACCTTTCTGCACAGGATCCAGGCGGGAGGGCCAGAAAAACATAGGCGCATCGGGATTGATCTCAAGGCCCACGGTTTCCTGCAGGCAAATTTTATTTTGTTTTTTCTTGGCACGGTGGTTCTTGGGCCCGTAATTGAACTGAACCATTTCATCCACGGCTGGATTGAATTCTGGCTCAGGCGCATTTAAAATGCCGGTGGCGCATTCGGCCTCCCACTTATGGATTAGCTCTCTTCTAAGATCCGGTTCCACAAACGGATGACGGTTTTCAACAATTTCACGAAGGAACGTGGGACTTACCGTGTTCACATAATGGGCGGAAAAGACCCCTGACACCAGAAAATCCACCCGGTTGGTATTCCGGCTCTCCTCGTAATTAACGGGCGGATGTTTGAAGTAGAGCCAATGCCAGAAGGCTGCCGCATCAATCCCCCTGTCCTCAATTGTGGCCATGGTTGCGGTCATGGTATGGATGTTGTGAATGGTGAACAGGCACGGGATTTCGTATCGCCTTGCCATGGCCGGAATCAGTCCGGTCATCCAGTCGTTGCAATGGATGATGTCCGGATTCACCCTTGGGATGATGTTGTTGATCACCTCGCGCTGGAAAGCCAGGGATACTTTGAGATCCTTATCCGAATAGCCGGAATAAACACCATCTTTGTAAAGAAACACCCGGTCTACTGCAAAATGAATGCGTTCCTCATGCAGGCGCCGGCGGATTTTTTCCACCTCCCGGTGATGCCGTGGTTCATCATTGCCATGATAGATCGACCTGTAATCGGGTATGGCCACATGAACATCACAGCTTAAATCATACAATGCAGAGATCAGTGCAGCCGACACATCTGCCAGACCTCCGGCCTTGGCTGAGTAATCCTCGGCGCCAGGGCTTATATCTTCGGGCAGATAGGTGACTTCAGGGGTTACAATAAGAATTCTTGGTCTATTGGGCATAACAACCTTCCATTTCCTGGTTTTCGGAGTGCTGCCGGCACTGTCCGTAATGGGCTGACAGGGCGCAAACAATTGATTTTGGATGATATAACATTTTTTGTACCGACAATGTTACGTTTTATTCTTAATTCGGTTCAGTTTATGGCAAACCCTGGCAATTTCGCTGCATCCCCAGGCCTGGGCATCGCATCCCCTGGGGGTGTGCGGGAAATTACCATCAAGGATTTCAGGTACGAAACCTGCCGCACCCGTGCGCATCAATGGCAGAGAACTGCCCAGCCAGGCCAGGGCCGCCGGAATACCCGAAGGGCCGAAGGCTGTGGCCCAGGCCTCGCAGAATATCGGAAATTGCCATGTCCAGGCTGTTCCGTTGTGGTAAGCCGGTTTTCTTTGGGTGTCCTCATCTCCCTGGTAATATCCGGCATAGGGGGTATGGGGATTTACCAGATGCTGTCCGTTTCGTTCAATGAATAGCGGCACGGTAAGAGGCCGGTCCGCAAGGCTTCTGATGGCGCCCGGCACCAGAAGTTCCCGGCAGGTTTCCACCACCCGGGCCATGATGTTTGGGGCGTCGATGACCCCTAAGGTGATCAGCAGCAGCTGATTGGGCCGCAGTGCATCATCAGGGATTGCATGTCCGGCGTCAACCGGTCCATTGCAGTGCAGGCAGTCGCTGAAAAAACCATCGTTCTCGCGCCAGAACAGATTCATGATGGCGCGTTTTACCGTGTCTGCATGTTTTTGCCATTGCGCTTGCGTGTCCAAATCATCAACCTGGGATAAAAACTGAAGGGCATGACACCACAGCGCCTGGATCTCAATGGGATATCCCTGGCGGGGGGTGCCTGCCGGGAAATTGGTATCCATCCAGGTAAAATGGGCCGGGCTATAGAGCAGCATGGATTCAGGATCTGCCTTGACACCAGTGGGCGTGCCGTTGATCATGGATGATGCCATATCTTTGAGTATCTGTATCATGGTGCGCTGGCCGATGCTTTGGGTGAGTACCACCTCTTTGCTCAGGGTTTGCGTCAGTTGCCGGCAGCAGGCAAAAAACCACAGGGGTGCATCCGAAGTCTCGATGTTCCTTGCATCATCACAGCATATCATATTGGGCAGGGTGCCGTCCTTTTCAAATTTTCCGAAAAGGGTGAGTATGTCAAAGGCCTCCCGGGTTCGGCCAAGCTCTATCAGGGCACGGCAGAAGATCAGGCTGTCCCTTCCCCAGTCCAGGAACCAGGGGTATCCTGCCACCACGCTTTTTTCCTCTCCCCGGTCCACGATGAATGCACCAAGGCTTGCCTTGATTGCCTGGGAAAACGGTACGGTTGAATGAAACGGACCGGGCAGGGAGATCTCTTTGCCGTCTGATTTGATGTCTGGGAGTTCAGGCATTGACTCTTTATCAATGACACAGGCTTTCAGGCTCACGGTGTCTCCGCCCTTGACATTGATGCTGAAATAGCCCGGGCTGAAAAGATCTGAGTTGGCATCCAGTCCCCGGGTGGCTTCAACATTTCTGTGGACCATATATTGCCATTCCGGTTTCAGGAAAAATGCACCCCGGCTGCTGGACAGCCGAAGTATCTGTCTTGTTTGGGAATGAAAGAAAAATCCGTTTTCAAATGCCGAAATTCGTAACGGCCATTGCTGTTCAGGTCCGGTAAAGGCCTTAACCGTATCATGGAAACTTCTGTCTTCAATGTCTGGACGGATGATAAGCGTAACTTCTCGTTGAGGATTAAGGCGCAGGGGATTATCCGTCGGTGGGTTTTCCCGGTACAGGGTCAGGGTCACGGTGTTGGTTTTTCGGTCCATCTCCAGGAACAGGTCAATGACATAATGCCTGCCTTCGGCTGAGGGTATCCTGAACCGCCATTTGCCGCCCTGGTCATGGGAGGCCCAGAATGTCTCCAGATAATCCAGCCCAAGTTCCCTGGAATGGCCCTGGAATACCCCCCATATTTTGAACCGGGACAGGAGCATCCACCGGTTTTCAGGCATGAGAGGATTCAGGTTCGCACCCAAAAGGCCATCATAACGGCTTTCCAGGTGGCTGAAATTCGCACCTGCCCGCATCATTGCACCCAGGCAGGTGGTGGACAACTGTTTGATGGACGGGTCTTGTGCAATCTCCCTGCGGGTAAATAAGAGACGCAGATTAAGGGTGTTAAATGGCGGTAGATATCGGATATTGCCGGTTATTATTTGGGTCCCTTCGGGTCCGGATATGCGCAGTTTGAGCAGGCAGTCCCTGTGACTCTCTTTTATCTCCATGGGCATGAAAATCGCCTGGTATGCAGAATTCCCTTCTGCGGGAAGGCTTTCACAGAATCCCAGACACTGTTTGTTCGACCCTGCTTCTTCAAGCTGAACCCTGAAATGCTTTTTGGACCGGACCAGCAGGAAAAACCCCGGGGGAACCATTACCCTGCGGTTGATGTCCCTGTGAGCATCAAACAGGATGACACGGCTTTGTCGCTTGTCCGGGTAGAGTCCGCGGATAAAGGTTTCAGGATTTCGTGCCAGATCCATGGCTGCCCGGTCTACATCCAGGTCGGCCAGATCCATGTGGCCGTTCACCGCAGTGAGCACCTCAAGGGCCAGTGCTCTTCGTTTCTGCATCAGAACCCTGCCCGGCATGGATAGCTTGCCCGCCGGCTGGGACCCAAGCAGGTTCAGATCACCCTTTTCAGGACTTAAAGCCAACACTGCGCCTGGTTTCAGGGGAATGCGGTATTTTCCTTCTCTGCTTTCTGCCTGAACCGCGTTGCCTGAAATCAGGTCTGTCCATGGAAAGGCCGCGCCACCTTCCGCGCCGACCGGCCACACTGCCATGCCCTGACCGTCGCAGTCCAGGTTGATCAATACCAGCATCCGGGCATTATAATCGGGATTAAATCTTAGCAGTGCCAGGGCCTGACTCTCTTTTTCATGGATAAGGTTTAATTGCGTGCCACTGAAAAAGGCAGGGTGTTCCCGTAAAATAAGATGCAGCCGGGTGATATAATCCACCTGGTTGACTGGATTTCCCCAATTCAGTCCCGGGGAGTTGTGAACATTTATTTTCTCCTTGGCAAACCATTCTACACCGTTGGTAAATCCGAACCCCCCGCAGATACTGAAAAGCGCGCAAAGGCCGGTCCTCATTTTCGCATAGGTATGGGACACCTTGGCCAGGCGTTCATTATCATGGGTCTCCGCAAAATGGATTAAATGGCCGCAGGTCTCCGAAATGTTTACGGCATGGGGTAAGTACCGGGATATCTGTTCAAGCGAGTATTCCTGGAAAAGCTCTGAATAAGCCCAGTTGAAATTTGCGCGCTGGAGCAGGTGACGGGTTGCATCTGGTGGTCCTCCCAGTCCTTCAAGAAAAAAAATCGTGTCCGGGTACTGGCGTCTTACCTTGGCAATGATATATTCCCAGGCCCGTTCCGGGATCATGTATCCGGCATCGCATCGGAATCCGTCCACACCCCGGCGGCACCAGAGCTGAAAAATATCAGCCATGTACTGCCACAGATCCGTATGTCGGTAGTCCAGCTTGGTCAGGTCCGCCCATACAACACCCCAGGCACCGGGCATGCGGATTTTGCCGTCATCCTCCCGGTCCAGCCATTCGGGATGGGATTCATGAAGCCTGGCTGCCCAGCCCGTATGGTTTATGGCAATGTCAAGGATTACATAGCCGTCGTGATCATGCACGGCATCTACCAGCTCTATGAATTGTTCAAGGGGGGTGGCGGCCGGGTCAAACTGGGCCTGGGCCGGGTCCACATCCGAAAAGTCCAGGGCGGCATAGGGACTTCCAAACCGGCCCATCCGGGCATAGGTGGTGGGCGTGGGGTGTATGGGCAGCAGGTGAAGCGCCCGGCAGCCCATTCTGGAAAAGATAAAGTTTAACTGTTCCTTTAGATCCCTGAATTTTCCGGATTTGGGAATCACTGTGAATCCCTGGTCATCCAGGTTCTTGATCACGGCATCCAGATTGGGGGTCTCGAATTTTGTATCTTTGGTAGGGCCGAACTGCCGCACAAAAGCGTTATAAATGATATTGGCACAGCAGGAACCTGCCGGTTCAACACAGATTTTGGTGTTCTCGCCTTCGGGCCATACCGGGGTATCACTGTCCCGGGGAATAAAAAAACATTTGGCCTGGAATGATCCGGTTTGGGTCAGGGGAAGGCGGATGGAAAAAGTTCCATCACCATCGGCTTTCATGGGCAGGTCATGCCAGGCTTCGCCCAGTTTGATTTCGTTTTTCTCCACCCGACGAATAATTTCTCTGCGGATGGCGTTTGCATTACCCAGGGTGGTTCTGACAAAGGCACGGCCCGGCCGGTCAGGGGCTATGCAAAGCGCGAAAACGACAACATCTCCGCAAAATAGGATCCGGGCCGTGCCTGTGGCCGGACTTTGGGTAAGCAAGAGTATTTCCTGATTTTCTGTGACCATTGTTTTATTTTAATAAGAGGTTGGACTGTAAAAAATGAATTTTATTTTTAAGTATTTATTATAACATATAATTCCAAAGAGTAAATAATAAAAAACTGGCTTTTTTTAAAAAAAGCAGCTATGCAGTAAGACTCAAATTTTAAATTACATACTTGTAGCTGAAAGGACAAGGGAGATGAAAAAAGTCGGAATAGTTGGCTGGCGGGGGATGGTAGGTTCCGTGCTTATGGAAAGAATGTCTGCACAGAATGATTTTCAAAAATTTACACCGGTTTTTTTCACCACCTCCCAGGCCGGACATGCTGCGCCTGATGTGGGGCAGGGTGCTTCGGAACTCATTGACGCTTTTGATATTGATACACTCATGGAAATGGATATATTGGTGACCTGTCAGGGCGGCGCTTACACCGAAGCCGTGCGTCCCAAACTGACCGAACGGGGCTGGGACGGATACTGGATTGATGCGGCATCCACCTTAAGAATGGATGATCAAAGCATTATTGTTCTGGATCCGGTCAACCTGCCGGTCATTGAAAAGGCCATATCCACGGGCATTAAAAATTTTATCGGCGGCAACTGCACGGTATCATTGATGCTGATGGCCCTGGGCGGACTTTTTGAAAATGACTGGGTGGAGTGGATGACTTCCATGACCTATCAGGCGGCTTCCGGTGCCGGTGCCAAAAACATGAGAGAACTTGTGACCCAGATGCGAACCATTGGTGACAAGGCGGCCCCGATTCTCGATGATCCTGCTTCAGCGATTCTTGATCTTGATAGGAAGGTTACCGATACCTTGCGGTCCGATGCCTATCCCGTTGAAAACTGGGGCGTTCCCCTGGGTGCCAGCCTTATCCCCTGGATTGACCGGGCCATGGAGAACGGCCAGACCCGGGAGGAGTGGAAAGGATTTGTGGAAACCAACAAAATTCTGGGCCGCTCGGAAAATCCTATCCCCATTGACGGCCAGTGCATCCGCATTGGCGCCATGCGATGCCATTCCCAGGCGTTCACTATCAAGTTGAAAAAGGATGTCCCTTTAGACGAGATCAATGCCGCCCTGGCTGCCAATAATGATTGGGTCCGGGTAATACCCAACAATAAGGAAGATTCCATCAGGGAGCTGACCCCCGCCGCAGTGACAGGTACCCTGAATGTACCCGTGGGCAGAATCCGGAAAATGAATATCGGTGAAAATTTTCTCACGGCGTTTTCCGTGGGGGATCAGTTGCTCTGGGGCGCGGCCGAACCTTTGCGGCGAATTTTAAATATCATTCTTTAAAACCAGAGAGCATGTCCTGCCTGGAACTTTTGGCGCCGGCGAAAAATATCGAATTTGGCAAGGCCGCCCTTGATCACGGTGCCGATGCCGTGTATATCGGCCCTGAGCGCTTCGGCGCAAGGGCTGCCGCCGGCAACAGTGTGGCCGATATTGAGGCATTGTGCACCTATGCCCATCGCTATTTCGCCCGGGTGTATGCGGCCTTTAACACCCTGCTTTTCGACCATGAACTTGAACCGGCACGGCGTTTGATCCAACAGCTTTACCATGCCGGGGTGGATGCCCTGATCATCCAGGATATGGGGCTTTTAGAGATGGATTTGCCCCCCATCCCCTTATTTGCCAGCACCCAGACCGATAACCGGACCCCGGAAAAGATCAGATTCCTCGAACAGTCGGGATTTTCCCGTGTTATTCTTGCCCGGGAACTCTCTTTATCCGCCATTAAGCAGATCCGGGACGTCACGCGTGTGGAGCTTGAAGCCTTTGTCCACGGGGCATTGTGTGTGTGTTATTCCGGACAATGTTACATGAGTGCGGCCATTGGCGGCAGAAGCGCCAACCGGGGCGCCTGCGGCCAGCCCTGCCGGCTTGCCTGGAACCTTGAAGATAAACAAGGAACGGTTCTTTGTGAAAACAGGCATCTGCTCTCTTTAAAAGACATGAACCGCTCTGATTTCCTGGCGGATCTGGTCCGGGCCGGAGTCACCTCTTTTAAGATCGAGGGTAGGCTTAAGGATCTGGATTATGTAAAAAACATCACGGGCTTTTACCGTCAAAGGCTTGATGCCCTGATAGAAACCGATTCCTCCCAATCCCGCCCTTCTTCGGGCCGTACAACGTTTTTTTTCACACCTGATCCCTGTAAAACCTTTAACCGGGGATTCACCGATTATTTCCTTTCTGGTTCGCCAGATTCTCCAACGAGCTCAATTGACGCATTTGATACGCCAAAATCAGTGGGAGAGCCTGTGGGAAAGGTGAGGCAAATCAAAAACCAGGCCCTGGTACTGGACCGGCCCCATGACCTGCGGGCCGGGGACGGGATCTGTTTTCCCAACGCCCCGGGCAGGCTCAAAGGGTTTTATGTGAACCGGGTCGATGAAAATGCCTTTGTGCTCCTGTCCGCAAAAACACGGATTCACAAACATGATCTGCCTAACGGCACCATGGTATTCAGGAACCATGACCTTGGATTTGCACGGTTGATGGCAGGCACGACCGCCCAAAGAAAGATATCCTTAGAGATGACCTTTTGCGAACACCCCCAAGGGTTTGAGCTCTCCTGTGTGGATGAGGACAATATCCGGGCCCGGGCCTTGCTTTGTGTGCCGGGAGAGCCTGCCCGCAATCCCGACACGGCCAGGGCAGCCATTGAAAAGCAGTTGGTCAGACTGGGCAATACCTGTTTTGAGCTGAACCGTCTTGAAATTCTTTCAAAACCGGTGTTTCTGCCTGCCGCTGACCTGAACCGCCTGCGCCGGGATTTGGTGGAGTGCCTGGAAAAGAACCGCTTAACGGCCTATGGGCGAATGACAGCCGGGCCCAGGCCGACACCGGTTCCTTTTTCCCGGGAACACCTTGATTTCCGGGCCAATGCTGCAAACCATCTGGCGGTTCAGTTTTATAAGAAAAGGGGCGTAAAATCCATTGACCCTGCCTTTGAATGTGCTCCGCCAGGGCCGGGTACGCCGGTCATGACCACAAAACACTGTATCCGCCGCAGCCTTGGGTGGTGTTCCGGAAAGACAGAGAAAAAACCGAACAATGCCCCGCAGTCTTGTTGGGGGCCGTTGTTTCTGACCCATGGCAAACTCCGGTTTGAAGTGGTTTTTAACTGCCGGGAATGTGAAATGCAGATTTATACCTTTTTCCACAGCGCATAAAAATGGTGGACCGGTCCATGCCCCGAGCCGGTTTGGATATCGGCACCGGCCTTTAATGCCTCGGTGATATAGGTTTTGGCCCCGGCAACGGCTGTTTTCAGGTCAAGCCCGAGGGCAAGGCCTGCGGCAATGGCCGATGACAGGGTGCACCCCGTACCGTGGCTGTTTTTTGTGTTCACGCGGTCTTTTGTATAGCGTGTTGTCTGTCCGGATGCGGTTTCATAGAGCAGATCAATACCCGGGCCGGAAGTCAGATGTCCGCCTTTGACCAGCACATTGGCTGCGCCAAGATCTGCAAGGTCTGCGGCCGCATCTTCCATTTTCTCCGGGGTGTCGATGGTTCTGCCTAAAAGCACTGAGGCCTCGGGCAGATTCGGGGTGATTACCGTGGCCAGGGGCAGCAGGTGGTTCGTCAGTGCGGCCACGGCATCGTCCTGCAACAGCTTGTCTCCGGATTTGGAGATCATCACGGGGTCCAGCACTACATTGGGGCATTGCCATTGTTTGAGTTTTTCGGCCACTATTTTAATGACTTCAGGTGAATGGAGCATGCCGATTTTTACGGCATTGGTGCCGATATCCGACATTACGGCATCAATCTGTTCCCCGATAAATGCCGGGGGAACCGGAAAAATACCTGTGACACTGTGGGTGTTCTGGGCCGTGAGTGCCGTGATGGCGGACATGCCGAAGACCCCAAGGGCACTGAAGGTTTTCAAGTCTGCCTGGACGCCGGCCCCGCCGCCGCTGTCAGAACCTGCGATGGTTAATGCGCGATAGTATGTTTTCATAAATGTACCTTTAAATATGATTTTTATTTGGCATCCCAGTTGTGAATAACATCCTGGGGATTGATCCTGTTTTTAATCAATCCGTATTTCAGGGCAAAATCGATAAATGCCTGCCACTTTCCGGGGTCGCTGGTCTGGCCCGGGGCTGCAAAATTCGGTGCTGTCAGGGCAAATGCTTTGGTTTCCGTCTCTTTATCCACCTCGGGCAGGGCATCAAGGTAAATGGCCAGGGCTTTGTCAGGATCATTTTGAATGTCGGCCAGGGCCTTGTGGATGGCTAGGACAAATCCTCGGATCGCCTTTTCTTTCTTTTCAAGGATGGCGCTACCTGCCGTAAAAATCAGCTCTTCGTATTCGGGGATGCCGTACTTTTCCAGTTCAAAAAAGCGGGCATCAGCCCCCTGCTGCGCAAAGGTTACGGTTTCATATGTTTTATAAGGACCCATAACGGCTGAAACCTGTTTTGACACAAGGGCGGGCAGGATGGTGAAGCCCACATTTACCGGCGTATAGTCGGTGATTCCGTTGATATCGGCAAAGCCTTTGAGCAGCAGGTCCTCAGATCCCGGCACGGTGTAGCCGATTTTTGTACCGGACAGGTCTGCAGGGGATTTTATGGACTTGTCCAGAAACATCAGGGTGGCCAGGGGCTTGACCACAAGGGGGCTTACGGTTTTAACCATAAGGCCTGCATCGGCGGCCATGATGGTCTGGGGCTCATAGGAGACGGCCAGGTCCACCTGGCCTGCTGCGGCCAGTTTCAGTGCATCGGAAGTTTCCGACGGGGCAAGAATTTCAATTTCGATACCCTGCTCGGTGAAATACCCGGATTGCTGGGCAACATAGATGGGGGTGTGGTCTACGTTGGGAAACCAGTCCAGCATGAGTACAAGTTTCTGTGCCCAGGCCGTGCTGCAAAGCATTATAAAGATTATCAGTGTCAGCGCAAAAAGTCGTTTCATTGTTCCTCCTTGTCTTTGGTATATATATTTGATGCCTTAACTAAAATCCGTGTTTGGACGGAAAGTTGCCCATCTGCGGCGTTGCGTTCAAACACTGTTTTTCCATGTTACCATTCGTTTTTCAGCAAAATTAACAAGAGCCCAAAGGCCAAGACCCATGACCGTCAGCCAGAGAATGCAGGCAAACACCAGGTCGGTATTGAGCCGGGCATTGGACTGGATCATCAGATACCCGAGCCCTTTCTGAGCACCAACCCATTCGCCGATGACAGCACCGATGGTGGCCACGGTGACGCCTACCTTGAGTCCTGAAAAAAACTGGGGCAGGGCCCAGGGCCAGTACAGCAGGCGCAGCTGCATCCAGAAGCCCGCCCCCATGAGAGTAAACAGTCTGCGAAAATCAGGGTCGCAGCTTTTAAGTCCGGACAACAGGCTCACGGTAATGGGGAAAAAAATGATCACCCATGCCATGAACACCTTGGACCAGATGCCGTACCCCAGCCAGATAACAAGCAGCGGTGCCAGGGCAAATACCGGTACCGCCTGGGATGCAACCAGAAAGGGAGCCAACCCTTTTTCAATGCCGGGCCGGGCAAACATGAATATCGCCAGAGGTATCGATGTCACAAGGGCAAGTGCAATGCCCAGGATGATCTCCAGGGCTGTGGCCAGGGCATGGGGCCAGATCAGGGGGGCTTTTGTCGCCGCACAAACACCGATCTCCCAGGGCGACGGCAGGATAAATGCCGGAATTTCCATGATCCGGACAAGCACCTCCCACAAAACCAGGATGCCAATGGTCACTCCTGTCGGGAAAAATATATCGGACCACTTCATACCTGAATGCTCTCCTTTTCCTTGAGCAGCCGGCAAAGTATCCGGGCTTTGATCTCCATGAATTCGGGCAGACTGAAATCCCTTGGTTTGGGTGCCTGCGGTTGGAATCGCTCCAGAATGGTCATGGGGGCGGAACTTAAAAGGATGATCTCATCCGCCAGGACCAGGGCCTCTTCAATGTCGTGGGTGATCATCAGAACGGTTTTGCCGAACTCCTTTTGCAGCATGAGCAAAAGATGCTGCAGTTCCCGGCGGGTAATGGCGTCCAGGGCGGACAGGGGTTCATCGAGGAGCACCAGGTTTCGGTCAAACATCAGGGTTCGGGCAAGGGCGCATCGCTGGCGCATGCCGCCTGATACCTGGTAGGGATAATGGGCTTCAAATCCTGAAAGCCCGATTTTTTCAAAGATTTGGGAAAGCGTTTCCTTTGCCTGTTGCATATCCCTTAGCGCCCGGGGCTTGGCCTGCACCGGCAACAGCGTGTTCTCTTCCAGTGTCAGCCATGGCAGCAGCATGTCTTTTTGCTGCATATAGGCGGCAAGGCTGCCAAGGTGACCATGCTCGTTCTCCTGCCATACAATTGTGCCCTGATCCGCAGAGACCACGCCGGTCAGACAGTCAAAAAGGGTGGACTTTCCGCACCCGGATGGGCCCACCAGCACCGTAAACCGCCCCTGGGGCAGGGTCAGGCCGAAATTTTTAAAAATGGCCTGCAAACCAAATGACTTGGTCAGACCCAGGACCTCAAGCATAGGTTGCTTCCAGTCTTGTTGTTAGGCAATGCCGCAGGCGGGGAAGGGAAAAAGCTTCCCTTCGCCGGTATGATCCGGATCAGGTTCCAAGGGTCAAAACAGGGGTTATCTGTTAAAGTGCCTGTAGTTTAATGTGAATTTCGAATGGCTCATACGGATTATAAAGTATAATTTTTATTGACCTACCAGGCTTCCGTGCTATCTGGTGCAAATTTTTCTGGACCTCAACAACCCACCAGGACGGACCCGTGCCCGCGTCAAACGCGGCCTATGTCTCCTTTGGCAGGACCATGAGCCCAATGAGGCAAAGGATTATGGATGTGCACGGGGCCCGTCCCCGAAAAGAATGTAACATTTAAGTCTAACTCAATAGGTTGTCCAATTACTTTCTTGGTTTATTGCGGGCCCAGAATATTCCATCACAATAATACGCTTTAAACGGTCATACCTGGAGAATAATTTTACCGACATGCGTTGCGCTTTCCATAAGCCGATGGGCCTCTGCAGCCTGCTCCAGGGGAAATGTTTTGTGGACAGCCGGTTTGATTTTTCCCGCCTCAATGAGCGGCCATACCTTCTCCTTGAGCTGTGCCGCAATTTCAGATTTGGAGGCATCCGGACGGCTGCGCAAGGTGGAGCCCGTGAAAAGAAGACGTTTCAGCATAATGGGCATCAGATTGATCTCGACTTTGGAGCCCTTGTTAAATGCAATCTGAACAATGCGTCCACCCGGCGCCGCTGCCTTGATATTGCGTGCAATGTAGTCTCCTCCGACAATATCAAGAATGACATCGGCACCCTTGACTTCATCTCTGACAACTTCAACAAAATCTTCCGTGTTGTAGTCAATAACCCGATCCGCACCGAAACTTTTACAGGCTTCACATCGTTCTGCAGGGCTGTCAGTGGCATACACCTTTGCGCCGAAAGCTTTTCCAAGCATGATGGCCGTTGAGCCGATACCGCCGGAACCGCCGTGGACAAGAAAGATTTCCCCTTCTTTAAGTCCGGCCCCCATGAATATATTGCTCCAGACCGTGAAGAACGTTTCGGGAATGCCCGCGGCTTCCACCAAACTCAAGCCTTTTGGAATCGGCAGGCAATGGGGCGCCAGAACGGCACAATACTCGGCATAACCGCCGCCGTTGGTCAGGGCACAGACTTGGTCTCCCACAGACCAATCCTTGACATCGCTGCCGACGGCAACAATGGTTCCTGTGATCTCCAGACCCAGAAGGTCCGATGCGCCCTTTGGCGGCGGATAAAGCCCTTTACGCTGAACTATATCGGGCCCGTTTACACCGGTGGCCGCCACCTTGATTAGCACCTCTTCCGGTTTCGGCTGGGGTACAGGTCTGCTTCCCACACAAAGGGCCTCGGGACCTCCCGGTTCGGTAATTTCAATCACTTTCATCTGTTCGGGTAATGTGGATGTCATCGCTGATTTCCTCCATCGTAAATGATTATGAATTTACGTCCATTAAATATCGTCAGGGTTTTTCTAAAACAGCCATGGGTTGACCTGATATATCAAGCGCCAGGCATAGCCCATAACAAAACTTTAAATATCTGAGTAACTTACCCAGACTTTCTTATAAAGTTACTGAGATTAAAATTCTTCCGTTCACACTATAATTTAACTTAACTATCAGGTCAAATCATAAAAAGGTGAGCAGATCAACTCGTTGTAGAGTTTATCCAGGGCAACGCTTTGGACGAGTCTTTTAATTAAGTTGGTGACACGGATTGTTTTGGTTATTTACCTTCGTTTAATAGTATAGTAATTTCCAATCAGCGATCAGGCTGCCTAAAGGGCAATCATTTAAGGAAAAGTCCATGTCATCAGATAACAATGAGTCTGTTTCCGGCCGCTTGGGCACTTTTGCCGGTGTTTTTACGCCAAGTGTTTTAACCATTCTCGGGATCATTCTTTTCCTGCGTTTAGGATATGTGCTGGGCGCTGCAGGGCTTGGAAAATCCCTGATGATTATTGCGGTGGCCAACCTGATTTCCAGGACCCTTGGCATAGAGTTCGGCGGGGCCATCGGCATTGTGCTGTTTTTAGCACAGTCCGTGTCCATTGCCTTTTACTGCATTGGTTTCGGAGAAGCCCTGACTGCTATCCTCGGCCTGGCCGGCCATGTGACGGTACAGCTTATTGCAGGTGCGGCGCTGTTGTTTCTTTTTTTGCTGGCATGGATCGGGGCGGATCTGGCCATCAAGTTCCAGTATGTGGTCATGGCGTTTTTAACCCTGGCGCTTTTATCCTTTTACATTGGCGGTATTCGTCAGTGGGATACCGGGCTTTTTATGGAGAATTGGGCCGCCAGGGAAGGTTCGCCCTCTTTCTGGATTCTTTTTGCCCTATTTTTTCCGGCGGTGACCGGGTTCACCCAGGAGGTGAGCATGTCCGGCGATCTTGAAGATCCGGGTTCAGTTGGTACAATAAAAAGATTAGTCTTGTGGGCGCGTTGATCTGCCTGGGCGTGATGCTGGCCATTGATTTTAAAACCGGAATTGCTTCCGTGGCCATCCTGTTTGCCGTTTTTCAGTATCTTAAACGGGTATCTGCCCCGGCCAGGTGGGCGGACAGCCGGCGGTCCTATCACCTTAAACTGGTCAGGGACAATCTGATTCGTGCACAAAAGGATCACGAGCATCCCAGGGACTGGCGGCCCTATGTCCTTGTATTGTCCAATGACGAAGAACATATGAAACAGTTACTGGATTTTTCCTCTATGATCGAGGGAAAAAGCGGTATTACAACGGCCGTACGGATTCTCCAGGCTCGGGGATACCGTGCTGTAAAACTTAAGGCAGAGGCGGAAAAGGATCTGGCCCGAAAAGCTTGCATTGCAGGAAAAATCCGAAGAAGCCAATAAAAAGGTGCTTAAAGAACAGGCCAAGCTCAAGGCGATCTCACAGCGGGCCAAGGATGAAGGGCTTTTTGTGGATAACAAAGCCCCGTAATAAGGAGAGGTCTAATGGTAAAGGCAATCGGAAAAGTGGTTATCGCGATCATTCTGATCGGCGTGGGGTATTCTATCAGTCTGTTTATTCCGTCAGGCGGACCGCCGCCGGGCATGATGGGAATGGGAGAAATGCCGCCGCCCGCGGTGATCGCCGTTGAACTGAAGGAACGGCCCCTGGATGTGCTTGCCGACCATATTGCAACGGTCGAGCCGGTGCAGGAGGTCATGGTCCGCTCGGAAGTTGCGGGCTACATTGACGATGTTCATTTCACGGAAGGTTCTTTTGTGAAATCGGGCGACCTGCTCTTCACCATTGACCAGAAACAATACCAGGCCATGGTTGATGTGCGTCAGGCCGAGCTGTTCCGTGCAAAAGCCGAACTGAACCGCGCCGAAAAATTCTTCAAGCGTATGCGTGATGCCAATAGGCGCAGCGTTTCTCAGTCGGATCTCGACACTGCGGAAAGCGAGCAATTGCAGGCCGTGGCCAATCTGAGACAGGCTGAGGCCAACCTGAATTTGGCCAAAATTGATTTGGGTTATGCGAAGGTGCGTGCGCCGATCAGCGGCCGCATCGGCATGGCAAAAGTAACCAAGGGCAACTATGTCACCTCCGCCTCCAACGAACTCGCCCGCATTGTGCAGATCAGTCCTATCCGTGTGGTCTTTTCGATGACCGACCGGGCTTACCTGGATTTTCGTGCCCAGGAGTTGGCGGGCACTTCCGACGGTCTGGTTGCCCGCATTCGTCTGCCCAACGGAACGCAGCTTCCGCTGATCGGCAAGAAAGAGTTTGACGACAACGTTATGAATGCCGAAACCGGGACCATGGCGGTCCGTTACCTGTTCGATAATCCCGACGGGCGATTGGTCCCCGGCGGCTACGTCAACATTCTGCTCGGATCCGGGCAGCGACCCATGGGCATCCGTATTCCCCAGCGGGCGGTACTGCTTGATCCCCAGGGATCCTATGTGCTGACGGTCAACGGGGAGGGACGAGTCGATACCGCCCGCGTTGAAATCGGTAAATCCGTTGAAGGTGATTTCGTAGTGCTTTCCGGATTGAAGGCCAGTGACCGTATCGTGGTTGATGGTGTGCAGAAAGTGCGGCCGGGCATGACTGCCCAGGTCACTTTGCAGGAGGCTGGAAAATGATTTCACGGGTATTCATTGATCGCCCGCGTCTGGCGGGTGTGGTTTCTATCGTCCTGATGCTGGCCGGGATTCTTTCAATCACCGCGCTGCCCATCACCCAGTATCCCCAGGTCACACCGCCGCAGATCGTGGTGCGCGCAAGCTACCCCGGTGCGAGTGCCGAAGTCATGTCCGATATCGTGGCAGGGCCCATTGAAGATGCCGTGAACGGTGTACAGGACATGATCTACATGTCGTCCACGTCCGACAATTCGGGAAGCTACTCGCTCACCGTAACCTTTGCCGTGGGCACCGATCCGGACATGGCGCAGGTGAAGGTACAGAACCGTGTATCCCAGGCCGAACCGATGCTGCCCACCGAAGTGGTGCAGCAGGGCGTGACGGTTGAAACCGAGTCAGCCGACATGCTCGGCTTCCTGATTGTCCGCTCGCCCGACCACAGTCTTGATGAACAGTTGATGAGCGATTATACCTATAAAATCATCCAGCCGACCATTGAACGGATCCCAGGCGTCAGCCGTGCACAGGTTTATGGCCCCAAATACAGCATGCGCGTCTGGCTCGATTCCGACCGCATCTCCGCCCTCGGCATCGGCGTCGACGAAGTTACGGCGGCCATCCGCAACCAGAATGTGCAGGCCTCCATCGGCGCCATCGGCTCCACACCGGACGACGGCTCCGGACAGGTCGCCTTCACCCTGACCGCGCAAGGACGGCTGAATGATACCGAATCTTTCGGCAATATCGTGGTGCGCACCGGTGCCGACGGTGCGGTGGTATACCTCAAGGACGTTGCACGCATCGAAAAAGGATCCGACAACTATCTTTTTTCCGCCAAATACAACGGCGCTCCCTGTGTGGCGCTGGGCCTGAGCCGTACACCAGGTTCCAACGCCCTCGACACCATGGATGCGTTGCAGAGCGAACTGACGCGGCTCAAGAAGGATTATCCCGAAGGTCTTGAAACCATACTCTCCTACGACGCCTCCGAATTTGTCCGCACCAGCCTCCGTGAAATTGTGTCCACGCTTGGGCTGACCTTCCTGCTTGTGGTCATCGTCTGCTATGTTTTTTTGCAGAACTGGCGCGCCACGCTGATTCCATCGATCACCATCCCGGTCTCGCTCTGCGCCACCTTTATGGTGTTGGCGGCTTTTGGCTACAGCATCAACACGCTGACGCTCTTCGGCCTGGTGCTGGCCATCGGCCTGGTGGTGGACGACGCCATCGTGGTGGTTGAACGGGTTCAGGAGCTTATGCAAAGCGAAGGACTCGACCAAAAGAGTGCGACGATCAAGGCGATGCAACAAGTCAGTGGCGCGGTTATTGCCACGACGTTGGTCTTGTTGTCCATCTTTGTCCCCATCGGATTTATGGGAGGCATCACCGGCAAGATTTACCAGCAGTTTGCAGTGTCGATTTCGGCAGCTGTCTTCTTTTCCACAGTCAACGCCCTTACGCTCAGCCCCGCGCTCTGCGCAATTTTTCTCCAGGCGGTCAAACCCAAAGAGAAGGGCCCGAAGCTCTGGTTCAATACCGCGCTCAACCGTTTACGGGGCAGCTATGTTTCCTTCAGCACCTGGATTGCCCGCAAACTGGTCTTCACCATCCTGATCCTGCTTGGGGTATTCGGCGGTGTCTATTTTCTGTACAACATGAGTTCGACAGCCTTTCTGCCCGATGAAGATCAGGGCGTCATTTTCGGGATGGCGCAACTGCCTGAAGGGGCCACCCGCGCCCGTACCGAGGCACTGCTGGAGCATGTGTTGACCCCGCTGCACGAAGAACCGGGGATCGACTACACCATTCAGGTCACCGGCTTCAGCATGATGGGCGGTTCTTCCGAAAACGTGGCCTTCTTCATGTTCGGCCTTGACCATTGGAGCAGACGTCAGTCGCCTGAGCTGAGCATTATGGCCATCCAGCAAAAGCTGCAGGCCCGGCTGGCCGCGGAGCCGGGCGCCCAGCTCAACCTGTTTGTGCCGCCCGCCATCATGGGGCTGGGCAACAGCGGGGGCCTGGACATTCGCCTGCAGGCCACTGCCGACAACGATCCCCAGCAGCTTCAGTCGGTCATGAACAACTTTTTGATGCAACTTAACATGGCGCCGGAAATCATGTTCGGTTTCAGTGCCTATTCTGCCGCAACGCCTCATCTTTATCTGGATGTGGACCGCACCAAGGCCGCTTTGATGCAGGTTGAGGTCAGCACCATTTTCAGTGCATTGCAGAACTATCTCGGTTCGCTCTATGTGAATGATGTCAACTTTGACGGGCAAGTGAACAGGGCCATTGTCCAGGCCGACTGGCCCCACCGGAAGAACCTTGAGGCCCTGGACAATATCCATGTAAAGAACCGCAACGGCGCCATGGTGCCCCTGGGCAGCCTGGTTACGACGAAAACCACCCTTGCGCCGCGAATGATCGAACGCTCCAACAAGTTCTCGGCAGCCGGCATCACCGCCTTTACCGCTCCGATGGTCAGCAGCGGCGATGGAATGACCAAGGTTTCCGAAATTGCGCAAACAGCACTGCCGGAAGGCTTATACCTTTGACTGGTCGGGACTGAGCTACCAGGAAGCCACCACCGCAGGATCGGCCACCCTGATCTTCATGATGGCCATTATCTTCGCCTATCTTTTTCTCGTGGCCCAGTATGAAAGCTGGACCACGCCGTTACCGGTAATCCTTTCAACTGCGGTGGCCGTGCTTGGCACTTTGGTCGGACTGATGGCGCTCAAACTGCCGTTAAGTATTTATGCCCAACTCGGCGTGATTCTGTTGGTGGGCCTGGCCAGCAAAAACGCGATCCTTATCGTTGAATTTTCCAAAACCCGGCGTGAAGAAGGGCTGTCAATCATCGATGCGGCTGCCGATGGGGCGAAACAGCGGTTCCGTGCGGTATTGATGACTGCTTTCACTTTCATCCTCGGCGTACTGCCCATGGTGTTCGCCAGCGGCGCCGGCTCCGCCAGCCGCCAGGCCATCGGCACCACGGTGTTCTTCGGGATGCTGGCCGCCACCTTGTTTGGGATTGTGCTGGTCCCGGCACTTTTTGTGCTGTTCCAGACGTTCCGGGAAAAGATGTACCTGATCCGTAACCGGTCGGCAGCCAAGCATCTGTCGATGATGTTGTTGTTCTTATTGCCGATGTTCATGGTTGGTTGCATGACAGTGGGGCCGGACTACCAGCGGTCCAGTCTGCCGGACATCCCTGATGCGCGAAATATCGAGGTAGATGTGGCCCAATGGTGGACACAATTCAACGATCCAATGCTGACCGATATGGTCCAACGGGCGCTGGGCAATAACCATGATCTTAAGACGGCCGTGGTCCGGGTCCGCCAGGCCCGCGCCCAACTGGCCCGGACTCAGGCCGCCTACGGGCCGACCGTCGATCTAAGCGGCAGTGTCAATCATTCCGATTCTTCGACAAACGGTCTGTCGGAGACCGGTTCCACCACCCTCTACAGCACCGGATTTGATGCTGTCTGGGAAATTGATCTCTTTGGCGGGACCAGACGGTCGGTTGAAGCAGCGGTTGCGGATTGGGAAGCGATCCGGGTCGGGCTGGATGACGTCCGGGTCAGTGTGGCTGCGGAGACCGCGATCGCCTATCTCAGCGTCTGCACCTACCAGCACCGACTGACCGTATCCCAGGCCAATCTGGAAGCACAGCAGGAGACCTTTGAGATCCTTGCCGACCGCTTTAACGCTGGCTTGAGCAGCGGACTGGCTGTGCAACAGGCACGTTACAATCTCGAAAGTACGCGGGCCGAGATCCCCATCCTTGAGGCCGGGCTGGAGAGTGCCCGAAATGCCCTCTCAGTATTGTTGGGCGAGTTGCCGGGCAATCTGAAAATCCCGGGTATCGACCGGATACCCCAGTCCAACTTGGCGCTTGATGGCATTCCCGCGGACCTGTTGCGCCGCCGCCCGGATGTCCAACGCGCGGAGCGCGAGCTGGCTGCCCAGACGGCGCGCATCGGTGTAGCCGTGGCCGATCTCTATCCCAAATTTACGCTGACCGGCTCCATCGGTCTGGAGTCTTTGGCATCGTCTACACTTTTCGAGTCAGACAGCGGGAAATACAGCATTATACCCGGAATTCGCTGGCCGATATTCTACTCCGGTTCTATCCGTAACAATATCAAGATTCAGGAAGCGGTCCAGGAACAGTACCTGTATGCCTATGAATCCGCAGTTCTGAATGCTGTGCAGGAAGTGCGTGATGCGTTGATGGATTACCGCAAGGAAAAAGAGCGTGGCGCTTCGCTCAGGGTCGCTGTCGAAGCTGCCCGGGCCGCGGAGGCGCTGGCCCAGGATCAATACCGCAATGGTCTTTCCGACTTCAACAATGTGCTTGATGCACAGCGTTCGCTGCTCAGCTTCCAGGAAAAGCTCGTCGTAAGCGAAGGCACGGTAAGCCGGAACGCCGTCCGACTCTACAAGGCGCTGGGCGGCGGTTGGCGTTCTTTTGAAGAGTAGTCTATGCCGTTTTGAACGGCATGTTGCCAAAAATAAATAGCAAAGAAACAGGCCTGAGTGTTATTCCCCCAGCCCAAGGGCATATTTCAGATCAGCTTAAAGCTTTTGTGCCAGACAGTTCATCCAGGCAATCCCGTCTCTTCCCAGACCATCCTCGGAGATCATGGTCCGGACAAGCTGCAGGTTGTATTTCAGGCATAAATCTGTCCACCCATCCGGTGAGAGTGCCGTGAATCGCCGACCTTTAGAGTCAAAGGTGTTTGTCATGACTTCATCCCGCCGGGCCGGGACTGAAAATATAAACCGGCCCTTTGCTGCCAAAAGAGAATTAACTCCTAAAATTGTTTTTTCAATTTCCTGTACGGAAAGATGCATCAGAACGGCAATGGCGTATATTCCGTCAAATACCCCTAACCCATTTGACAGCCCGTCCGGCAGTTCCAAGTGAAGCAGATGCGCCCCAAGTTCGGGGTGGTGCAGATTTGCCTGTTGCACCATTGATGCGCAGCCATCGGTCGCCAGCACCTTGAATCCCTGGCTGACCATAAAGGCGGCATCCCTGCCGGAGCCGCACCCAAGCTCCAGAACTTTGCCGCCTGGTTTCAGGCTGGATGAAAGAAAGTCATGCAGTTGTCTGACATCAGCAGATTCATATCGTTCAGCCACTTTTAAGGCATTTTGACTGTAATAATTTAACGTTGAGCGATCCATCAAAGATTATTTTTCGACGGTCATCCCCTGGAGAACGGCCTTGACCTGGTTCCCGTCAGCCCGTTTCCCAAAATGTTTCATAACAGCGCCCATGGCCTGCATGGGGCTTTTAATGGCGGAAAAGTCCACATTGCTTTTGATCCAGGCTTCAATCTGTTCTGTGGTGGCCATTTTGGGCAGATAAGATTCTAAAAGTTCCAGATAATCAGAAGATGGTTCTTTTTTAATCTCCAGCACGGTTTTTTCAGATTTGACGAATTTTCGGATGATGTTATGGATATCCTCATCCGTGATCTCTTCCGGCGTTTTTGCCCGGGTGGATTTTTTCCCGCTCTCAAGGGTTATGGGAACAGTGATTTCGGGGAACGCCCCCATGATCAGGCGCATGGTATCTCTTACGGCTGTATCTTTTTTACGCATGGCGGCTTTCATATCCTGCCGGATCTTATCATAAAGAGAAATCCCCATTGATCCATCCCATCCATATTGGGCTGTGTTCTCTGCCATTGCCTGCACTCTCCTCGTATAAAAGGGTTTGATGTTATTGTTGTCCCCGATATTTAACACTATCCTGGAGAAATAAACAGAGCGCAGATTCAATTCAAAAAGGGGCCTTGCTCATATTTTAGGCCATCCGAATTTTTGGTAGGTTGGGTTGAGGTGCGAAACCCAACGCCGATAAGTTGTTGGGTTTCACTTCGTTCAACCCAACCTACGCTGTGGCCGATGTTATGACCAAGCCCCAAAAAGGGAATCGTATGGCGTTGCCCAGGTTGATGTGATAGTGTTTCAGATAAACGATTTCCAGGATACTTGATTTTTAGGAAGCAAGGCTGGATTAACCGTGACCGGTGAGAGGGGCTTAAATCATGGAATCCTTTGATCAGATTATTAAAACCATATCATTGAGCATGGGCGCTGCATGGGCCAGCGGAATCAACCTGTATGCGACGGTATTTGTTTTGGGTATTCTGGATGCCACCGGAAACCTGGCGCTGCCCCAGGGGCTTGAAATTTTATCCGACCCTGTGGTGCTGTGGGCGTCCGGATTCATGTATTGTGTCGAGTTTTTTGCGGATAAAACCCCCGGGGTGGATTCGGGGTGGGATGCCATTCACACCTTTATCCGGATTCCTGCCGGCGTGATGATTGCCGCAGGTGCTGTGGGCGATGTCAACCCTTCTTTGGCCCTTGCCGCCGGAATCCTGGGCGGCGGTCTGGCCACGGGCAGCCATTTGACAAAATCGGGTTCCAGGCTTCTGATCAACACCTCCCCGGAACCCTTCTCCAACTGGACTGCTTCGATACTCGAAGATGTGGTCGTCATCGGCGGCATCCTGGCTGCGCTTCACTATCCCATTTTATTTTTGATGCTCCTGATTGGATTTATTTGCCTGATTGTGTGGCTGCTGCCTAAAATATGGCGGGGTGTTAAAATGCTTTTTGCAAAAATTAAAAGCGTTTTCAACAAGGACGCGCCCCGGCAGATTCCCTGATTGCTGACACCTGATAAAGTATATTCCTCCCCAAAAAAAATTAGAAATTAAGGTTTTCCCTGATAGATTTCTATTTAGATCGGTGATAAGAATTTGGAGTCAAATTTAACATTAAAAGGAGGGAACTTACGTGAAGAAAAAGATATTAGTTTTTTCATTTTTGCTGTTTATTGCTTGGTGCGGAATTGCTTTTTCCGATACTTGTTACAAGGTAAAAGGAGCAGTAAAGACGATAAACGCCTTAGATGAAATAACGCAGCAGGGATGCATCACCCTTCAGTTGTTTGACCAAAATGGTAATAAGGCATTCAAAGAAAGCGGGTATCTTTTCGGAAGAGTTATCGATAGCTCTACTCCGGGTGTCACTTACCTGACACATACAGCCACCTTTAAAGATGGGAGTATGTTTGAATCCTCTGAGGATGTAGCAGTCATCGTCAATCCAGAGAGTATGGAATGCGGGGAAGACGGTTTACCATGTTACTGCCAAGTTCATGAATTAATCACTAATATTGTGAAAGGCAAAGGCTTTTTTACGAACGTCAGTAGCGCTGCAGTGGAGGCGAATGGTCACATAAATACTTGCGAAGGCGATAACGAAAATAAATTTGAACTAACAGGCGAAATATGTTTTGAGTGATTTTAATTTTTAGAATATTTTACGCATCATCTAAAATTTAATAAGGGGTTGAATTTCGTTCCGTTCCTATTTTTAACTTTATATTGTTTGTGAACAGAAAAGAGGAGGGGTTATGTTATCAAAAAAAATGGTTATTTTGTTAGCTTACGGATTTGTTTTCAGTTTCTTGCAAGTATCCCATGCTTTTGAGGAAAAGGGGTGTCCGGTAGATTGGCAAGCAGTGATATCTTTTGAAGAGTTTCAGATATTAGATATAGAGCAGAAACCTCCGGAAGAGATCACTGTAAAAGGCAAATTAAAATTACCAGTCGCTTGTCAATCGAGAAAAAAGCGCTTCATACCCAAAAAAAATCTTCCTGCTGTGGTAATTCTGCATGGGTCGGCAGGGGTTGATTCTCGGGGCGATTTCTATGCCAGAGCACTTAACGCTGCTGGTATCGCCACCTTTGAGATCGATATGTGGGAAGCGCGAGGGATAAACAGTGCCGCAGATCGTCCCTTGACCCCTTTTTTTAATTATCCTGATGCATTTGGTGCTCTTAAATTTTTGTCGGAACATTCAAACATAGACCCGGACCGCATTGGTGTTCTGGGATTTTCCTGGGGTGGTGTAGTGACAATGGCTTCTGCTACGAAACATTATGCCGCACAGTTTGGAGGGAATCTGCGTTTTGCAGCACATGTTGCTCATTATCCTGTATGTTACGCATACAACCTTGAACCTTCGATTCCAGGATTAGATTTCAGTGACTTAACAGGGTCTCCAATTTTAATTCAAATTGGAGAAGAAGATGATTATGATAATGGCTCAGAACCTTGCTTTGCCTTGAAGGACAGCCTGAACTCAGAAGAACAACCTCTCCTTGAGGTGATTGCATATGAAGGGGCGTTTCATGGTTGGGACAGGTTAGAAGTTCCAATTAAGGTCACGGACTCATTTTCTAATCTAGGTAATGGCGGCGAGGTGGAAATCATTCCTGATGTAGATCAGGCGTATAAATCACGCAGAAATGTTGTTCGATTTTTCCTACAGAATCTCTAAGCAATAAGCCAGGTCGTATGTATAACATCTTGTGCCTGAACCATAAATCAGATGGGCTCAAGTTTATGGACAACCGGTGGGCACAAAAAGCGTGCCCACCCTACCGCGCTCTTTCCTTCCCCAGATCCCGCTTGACAGGAGCATTTTATTGCGCAATCATGCCTCTTGTGTTGAGGTGCCCGTTTGGGCCTAACAGGGAATCCCGTGAGAATCGGGAGCGGTCCCGCCGCTGTAACCGGGGACAAACCTGCATAATGTCACTGTTCGTTTTTTTTAAAGCGTATGGGAAGGCGCAGGTATTTGGATGATCCGGGAGCCAGAAGACCTGCCTGAGCTGATGATGTGCGTTATGCAAAGGGAATTGCCGACGCAGACATAAATATTACAGGGCCAAGAAAACTGGGTGCAGCCCTTCAAGTCGATAAAAGGCTTGAAGGGCTGTTTTGTTTTTTTGGGTCTCCTATCTGCGGGATCGCCTCCTTAAGGGAGTATGTCGGCAGGCGTGTATCGGCAAACATGTTCCTGCCGGTTTTTGTTTTTAATGCGGCGCCGGTGCTGGATGGCTTGCGTTGCGCCATGTTTAACATCCAGGAAAATCAGGAGGAGGTTGTATGAAAAAAATGATTTACGCAGCAGTTGTTTTGGCCATGGTCTTGTGTGCAGCAAATGCATATGCTCACAAAGAAGCACGCGAGATGAAAAAAGGCATCCTGCTGGTGGCGTTCGGTACCAGCGAGGCCTCTGCAAAGGTCTCTTTTCAACACATTGAGGCAAAAGTGAAAAAAGCGTTTCCCGGTGTTGATGTGCGCTGGGCCTATAGCTCTCATATCATCCGTCATAAATTGGCCGGGCAGGGGGATATTATTCTTTCCCCGGCCCAGGCACTGGCCAAAATGATGGATGAAGGATACACCCATGTGGCAGTGCAGTCTCTTCATACTATTCCGGGAGAAGAGTACCATGAGTTGGCCATGACTGTGAATGGTTTTAAAGCCATGCCCGGCGGTTTTGCCCGGCTCATTTTGGGCTTTCCCCTGCTGGGGGCCCAGGACACGGTTGCCAAAGCGGTTGACGCTATCTTTGCCACGTTGCCCAAGGCCCGTAAGGCCAATGATGCTGTGGTACTCATGGGGCATGGCACCCACCATCCGGGGAATATTTATTATTCTGCCATGAACTGGCAGCTTCAGCAAAAAGACCCCAACATTATCATGGGCACCGTGGAAGGGTATCCTGAACTTGGGGATGTCATTGCCTGGCTTAAGGAAAGAAAGACTGGAAAAGTCTGGTTAATGCCCTTTATGTCGGTTGCGGGTGATCATGCCAAAAATGATATGGCCGGCGACGAAGAAGATTCCTGGAAATCCCGGCTCACCAAGGCTGGATTCTCCTGCCAGACCGTGCTTAAAGGCACTGCTGAATATGATGAATTTACCGACATCTGGGTGGAGCAGCTGGCAAAGGTTGTGGCTCATTTAAACTAATTGAATGTAAAATACCTTTCATATTATGGCTATAATCTATTTTTGAAGTATTTTGTGAAATTTAAATGTGTTAGCATGGTCCAGCCCTTCTCACCACCCGCTTTCCCCACACAAGATCCTCCCCCCTCCAGGCCGCATAGCGGGCTTTCAGCCGGGCTTTTCAATCCGGTTGAAAAAAACGTGCATTTAATGTCAGAATACCCTATTCTTAGCAACCCAATAAGCAGATTAACAAATGAGGCGTAAATGAGTGAAGAAAGACTGAAAAAAATCATTGATGGCAGGATTCCCGGACTTTTATACATAATATCAATTTTTGTCCTCGTTGAATTAGGTATCCTGGCGGTATGCCTGTATCTTGGCTCAGATCAGGAGATGGTCACCATCTATAATCCTGAAAAAAAAATCATATATGAAGGTAGTTACAATCAGATCAGGAATACGGAATTCAAAAATTTATACGGCATTAAAGATTACAAACAAGAAGGGTATGAAATTATCCGGACAACCATTAACAAGCAATTCCCGACGCGAACCTGGATTGGATTATCAATCTGTGTACCGCTGGTACCGATTTTCTTTATTGTTTTTTTGATCCGGGCTTTTGAGGATGTATTTGACACCAAAAAATCTAAAGAAGAAGACGATACCAAGGGGAAAAAACAGCCTGAGGAAAATAAAATTTTTGAAGAAACCCGGTTTGAAAAACTGTTTTCTTCCCTCGGTAGGCTAAATATTTACTCACTGGGGGCCATCGTTATGCTTGCGGCCTTTTTTTTCTGGATGGTTCCCGACCTTCTCATTGCAGTAGGCCGAATCAGCGTCCAAACCATTCTGCAGCTTAAATGGATCATTCTTGCTATTGTTGTGGTAGGAGGAATTATTCTGATTCTCAGAACCATTTTTGCTTATAAAACCCGAAAAGAAATCATCCAGCAGCAGACAGAAATCCAAAAATACAGGGATCAGCTTGCCATGCACTCCAGTCTTGAAATAAAACTGCTGGAGGGCAGAAGTGTTCTTGATCCGCCGGATCAACTAGCGGGTCCACGGCCGGAATAATCCTGTACAGTGGTGCTGTCCTTGAGGTCTGCAAAGAGATCGGCTGCTGATTTCTGTTGACATTTCAAAATTTGATTTTAACAAAGGCAGTTAGGGACTTCACAAGATTAATACTCTGGACAGTTTTTGAAAGTCCGAAAGACCCTGTTATCAAGCTTGTGATGGATACCGAATAATTATTTAAAACTCAACCTGTAGTCTGAGTTGCAAATAAATGGCTGTATAGCTGAAATCCATTGATTTCAGGGGCTAAAAATTGTCCGAACCATTGTAAAAGGAAGTTTGTTGATTGTGCTGGCTGCAACAGACATAAAAAGCGCCCCCGCCCGGATGGCCATTGTTCTTGGTTTACTGCTGGGCGCGATTATTGTTGTGTCCGCCGCCATGGGGGTGGTTCGTCTGCCTTTTGTGCAGGTGCTGGCCGTGATCTGGGAAAAACTCTGCGGCCGAGGCCCTGCGGATGCGCTGGCTTCGGCCATTATCTGGGATGTGCGCCTTCCCAGAATTTTGACGGCTGCCATTGTGGGCGCCGGGCTCTCTGTTTCCGGGGTGGTGTTCCAGGGAATTTTGAGAAATCCCCTGGCAGATCCCTATACCCTTGGCATTTCAGCCGGTGCTGCCTTTGGGGCCTGTGCGGCCTTTTTTTTCAACATGAGTTACTTCCAGGGGGTGAGTGTGGGGCTGTGCGCCTTTGCCGGTGCCGTTATGACCTTGGCCGTGGTGCTCTACCTGTCCGGCGGCTCTGCCGGCGGGTATTCATCCAACAATTTGATTCTTTCGGGTATTATCGTTGCCGCTATTCTTTCAGCCGGGATCAGTTTCTTAAAATATGCGGCGGATGAACGGGTCTCGGTGATTATTTTCTGGCTCATGGGCAGTTTTGCCGCCAAAACCTGGATGGATGTGGGACTTTCCCTTGTCTTTGTGGGCATAGGCGCCGTGGTGTGCCTCTGTTTTGGCAGGGACTTGAATCTTATGGCTTTGGGTGACCGGGCTGCCGCCTCCCTTGGCGTGGATGTGAAAAAATCCCGTCTGATTCTTTTGGCCGCCGCGTCACTCATGGCGGCAGTGTGCGTGTCCGTCTCGGGCATCATCGGATTTGTGGGACTTTTGGTGCCCCATATGATGCGCGCGATTGTGGGAGCGGACAACCAGTGGCTGATGCCGGTTTCCCTTCTGGCCGGGGCGGTGTTGCTGCTGTGCGCGGATACCTTTACCCGGGCCGTACTGCCCTCGGAATTGCCCATTGGTGTGCTCACCGCATTGATTGGGGGGCCGTTTTTCTGTTATGTGTTTAAACGGCAGTTTTCCGGAAAACATCGGGTTTAATGCCCATGGGATATACATTAACGGATATCTGTTTTTCCTATGAGAACCGCGCTATTTTTTCGGGGATCAGCCTGGAAATGGAGACCGGGTGCTTCCATGGTGTGCTTGGATCCAACGGCAGTGGAAAAACCACTCTGCTTGACCTGATTACAGGACATCTGAAACCGCAGAACGGCAATATCCTGCTGGACGGCAGGCCCCTGGATGATTTAAATGTTGGTGAACTGGCGAAAAAATGTGCGCTGGTGCCCCAGGATTTCCGGGTAAATTTCCCCTTTACCGTGGCCCAGGTGGTGATGATGGGCCGGTATCCCCACCTGGGCCGGTTCAGTGCGCCTGAAGCAAGGGACCGGGAACGGGTGGACCAGGCCATGGCTGCCACGAGGATCAGCGATTTTTCCCTTCGCCGGGTTACGGAGTTGTCCGGCGGGGAACGACAGCGTGTGGTATTTGCCAGGGCCCTGGCCCAGGATGCGCCCTGCCTGATCCTGGACGAAGCCTTCTCCAACCTGGACATCCGCCATGCCCTGGCGCTTATGACCCTGGTTGCGGACAGGGTGAAACATAACGGGCTGACCGTGATCAGTGTGATGCAGGATCTTAACCTGGCCGCCCGGTTCTGCGGCTCTTTGCTGTTTTTAAAAAATGGGCGGGTCGCAGCCCATGGGACGGTTGACGAGGTATTCACGGAATCGGTGATCAAAGCGGTGTTTGACGTGTCATCCAGAGTATATTTTGATGAAACCATCCATTGTAAACAGGTGGTGTTTTTAAATTGAAGATCATTAATTTGGTAATTATTCTATTTTTTTGGGTTTTGGGGGCCTGGACCGGGCCGGTGCAAAGTCATGGCGGCAATGTTGTTACGGATGCTGCGGGGCGCAGCATTCAGGTTGATGCGCCTTTTGCCCGGATTATCAGCCTGTATGGTGCCCATACCCGGAATTTGCAAACCCTGGGGCTTAATAATGAAATCATCGGGATCTGCCCCATGGACAGTTGGGACGGCAAACCAAAATTTTCCTACCATGACGGGCTTGAAAAATTTATGGCTACCCGGCCGGACCTGGTTTTGATCCGTCCCATGATTGATCAGGCTTATGCCGCCCTGGTAAAGGGGTTGGAAAAAGCAGGCATTGTTGTTGTCTCCCTTCAGCCCGGCAGTGTGGACGAGATGTTTGACTACTGGCTGGCCCTGGGCACCCTGACCGGTAAAGGAGATCAGGCAGGGCAGATGGTCACTTCATTCAAAGAAGAAATTGCCGGAATTGGAGCCGTGATCCGGGGGATTCCGGATAAAAAACAGGTCTATTTTGAGGCCATTCACTCCCGGATGAAAACCTTTACACCTGGTGCCATGGCCATCTTTGCTTTGGAAACAGCGGGCGGTGTAAACATTGCCCGGGACGCGCCCTCCGTGAGAGGGACCAATATCGCCTTTTACGGCAAGGAGCGGATTTTATCCCATGCCCATGAGATCGATGTATACCTTGCCCAGAAGGGTGCCATGAACCAGCCCACAATTCGGATGATCAAAGATGAACCCGGTTTCGACGTAATCCGGGCGGTCAAGGAAAATCAGATTTTCATCGTGGATGAAAAGATCGTCTCCCGGCCCACCATGGATTTGCTTGAAGGCATTCACACCATTGCAGAGATGCTTTATCCCGGGGTGCTTGAAAAGGGCGGTCTACAATGAGGGGGATTGTGGTTGCAGGCGTTCATTCCGGATGCGGAAAAACTACCATAACCCTGGGGTTGATGGCTGCATTCAAGCGCCGCGGACTGCGTGTCGCACCCTTTAAGGCGGGTCCTGATTTTATTGATCCGGGGTACCACACCACCGTTACGGGTGTTGCCGGGCGTAACCTGGACGGGTGGATGCTGAAACGGCAGACCAACTTGGACATTTTTAGGCAAAACACCGGACAGGCCGACATTGCCGTGGTGGAAGGGGTCATGGGCCTGTTTGACGGATATGACGGCAGGAGCGAGGCCGGTTCCACGGCCCAGCTGGCCAAATGGCTGGACCTGCCCGTGCTGCTGGTGGTGGATGCCCGGAGCATGGCCCGGAGTGCCGGAGCCCTGGTCCAGGGGTTTGAAAATTTTGACCCGGGCCTTAAATTCGCCGGGGTGCTGTTTAACAAGGTGGGCAGTCCCGTTCATCTAGACTATCTGACGCAGGCCCTGGAAGGCAATGTTAAGATGCCCTGCCTTGGCGGGGTGGGCCGGAATCCTCACATTGAAATTCCTTCCCGGCACCTGGGTCTTGTCACCAGTGACGATCATGGTGTTGGCGATCAGATGCACGATGCCCTGGCCGATCTGGTAGAAAATTGTATGGATCTTGATGCGCTGCTGGATTCACTGCCCTGGGTCCGTACGGGTGCGCCCACACCCCCGCAAAAGAAACCGGCGTTTGTGCGCATTGCCGTGGCCCGGGATGCGGCATTCTGTTTTTATTATCCTGAAAATATTGAACTGCTGGAACAGGCCGGAGCACAGATTATTTCTTTTTCACCGCTTTCGGACCCGGATTTGCCGGATAACATAGACGGCCTCTATCTTGGGGGCGGATACCCTGAACTGCATGCCCGAACCCTTGCGCAAAATACTGGATTCAGAGAGGCTGTTTCGCTGGCATGCAAAAACGGCATGCCCATTTATGCGGAGTGCGGCGGGTTCATGACCCTTTGCCGTACCCTGGAAGATTTAGACGGGCAATGCCACGACATGGTGGGCTGTTTCGGGTTTAGCTGCCGCATGAACAAAAGGTTGCGGGCCCTTGGATACCGGGAAATTACGTTGAACCGGGATACGATCCTCGGGCCAACAGGTGTTACCGCCCGGGGGCATGAGTTCCATTACTCCAGCCTCGATTACTCCAGCCTCGATTACTCTATCCCGGATGACCATGGGGAAAAAAGCGTGTATGATGCCTGTGATCGGACCGGCGGCACCCGGTCTGTGCCGGGGTTTGAAAAGAACCGGACCCTTGGCAGCTACCTGCACCTGCATTTTAAAAGCAACCCGGACCTGCCGCAAAATTTTGTTCAGGCGTGTTTTCAATATCAGACCGAGAGGAAATTTTTTCGTAAATGAAGCCCCATGAAATTGAAGCAAAAAGCTTTGCCATCATTGACGCAGAGGCCGGTCCCCACAATTTCGCCCCGGATGAGTGGAAAATTGTGCGGCGCATGATTCATACCACAGCGGATTTTGAATACATGCAGATGGTCAGGATCTCCAACAATGCCGTGGCGGCCGGGATCAAAGCGATCCGGAACGGGTGCACCGTAATCACGGATACCAATATGGCCAAAACCGGTATCCGCAAAGACCTTTTAGCAGGTTTCGGCAGCCGGTGTGAATGCCTCATGGCTGATCCCCGGGTGGCGGAACAGGCAACGGAAAGGGGGGTGACCCGGGCCCGTGTGGCCGTGGAAAAGGCCGCACACATGATGGAAAACGGTATTTATGTGGTGGGGAATGCGCCCACGGCTTTGCTTCATCTGCTGGACATGATACACAATAAAGCGGCGAATCCTGCACTTGTTGTAGGGCTTCCCGTGGGGTTCGTCAATGCGGCGGAATCCAAGGCAGCTCTGGTGGAAACCAAGATACCTTATATCTCAAATGTGGGTCGCAAAGGTGGCTCCAATGTGGCGGCAAGTGTGATTAATGCGTTGGCACTGATTGCAAAAGATAAGGTTGCCGGTGAAAGGACGTAGAATGACCCAAGGCATTTTGTACGGCATTGGTGTAGGCCCCGGAGACCCGGATTTCATTACCGTGAAAGCCGTTAGCATTTTGAGTCAGGTGGACGTGGTGTTTGGCGCGTCCTCTGCAAAAAATTCCCACAGCCAGGCGGCTGAGATCGTCAAACCCCATTTAAAGGCGTCTGTACCCATTCAAATACTCCCTTTTCCCATGACCCGGAACAAGCAGGTCATGGAAGCGGCATGGCAGGATAATGCCAGAACCGTCATTAAGGTGCTGGAGCAGGGCAAAAATGCCGCCTTTATCACCCTTGGGGACAGCATGACCTACTCCACTTACGGATATCTGCTTAAATCTGTCCGGAAGTTGGCCCCGTATATTGAGATTTGTTCCATTCCGGGCATCACCTCCTACCAGGCCGCAGCCGCCCGCATCAACACGCCTCTGGTGGAGGGAGAGGAGTCCATGACCCTTTTATCCGGCGTCCTGGGCGGGGACAAGTTCCGGGAAATCAGCGAGTGTGCGGACAATGTGGTTTTTCTTAAAGCGTATAAAAATACCGGGGATATTGTAAATGCCCTGGATGAGGCAGGTATGGCCGATAAGAGTGTGGGCATTGTGAGATGCGGGCTTGAAGGCGAGCAGATCATCACCAATGTGAATGCGTTTCAGGAGAGAAAACCGGATTACTGGACCCTGATCATATCCAAGAAAAGCGGGCATTGTGTCGAAAATAAGAAAAAAACAGAATAACGGCCTGGCGCTTTTGATCGGGCTTCTGATCACAGGCGTCGTGCTTGGTGCAGGCCTTGCCTGGGTGGATGGCGTCACCGTGGCAAAGCTGCCCAAACGCCTCTTCTGGCCGCTTTCCCGGATGCTTGCCTTTGTCTGTATCGGGCTTGTGGCGGCCCAGGCCATTGATGATACGGGCTGGACCCGCAAGCTCGGTGCCCTGGCTGCACCGGTATTCAGGTTTGCCAATCTGGGCCACCGGTGTTCTGCCGCATTCACCGCAGCCTTTTTTTCAGGGGTCTCTGCCAATGCCATGCTCCTGGATTTTTATAAGGAAAAGCAGATCACCCGGTGCCAGCTTTTTTTGACCAACTTCATCAATCAGTTCCCGGCCTATTTTCTGCACCTGCCCATGACTTTTTTTATTGTGGTGCCTTTAACACGTACGGCAGGGTTGCTCTATTTTCTTTTGACCTTTCTGGCCACCTGTGTTCGCACCTTTTTTTTCGTCGTGTTCGGACATTTTTTTGTGGAGCCCCAAAGTTCAGGTGCTTTTGCGGATAGCCTTGTTCAGGCCGGGGAGACCCAGGGTATTTCAAAAAAGAAAAAGCCGTTGATGCACGCCTTAAAGGAGAAACTTCCCGCCCGGTTTGTCCGGGTGGTGGCCTTTGTGATTCCGGTTTACACCGTGGTTTATGTGCTGACCGTGGCAGGTGCCTTTGATGCTGTTGAAAATTTTATGACCCGGTTTGCCGTGCAGAATTTTGTCCCGGCCCAGTCCTTAAGCGTGGTGGTCTTAAGTTTTGCCTCGGAGTTCACAGCAGGGTTTGCCGCGGCAGGCGCCTTGATGGATGCCGGCACCATCACCGTGAAACAGACCGTGATCGCACTGCTTTTAGGCAATATCATCGCGTTTCCCCTCCGGGCCATCCGGCACCAGTTGCCCCATTACATGGGCATTTTTTCACCGGGCATGGGGCTTTCCATGTTACTGATGGGCCAGGGGTTGCGGGTGGCAAGTATCGTTTTTGTGGGACTGGTATATTGGTTTGTCGGATAGAAAGACAAAAATTTTACGTCGGGGATTTACCACGGGCACGGCAGCTGCGGCTGCGGTAAAGGCGGCCCTGGTATACCTGTTTACAAAGCAGGTTCCCGGATCGGTAAAAATCAATCTGCTTAACGGTCAGACGCTTGAGGTGCTTGTTGACTTGGTATCTGCACACAATGGTCTGGTCCGGGCCGTGGTGGTCAAGGATGCAGGCGATGACCCGGATATTACCCACCTGGCCAGGATCGGTGCCGTGGTGGGCCTGACAGATGAAGCCGGGACGGTTGAGATCACCGGCGGCAAAGGCGTAGGCATGGTCACCAAGCCCGGCCTTGAGATTGCGCCGGGAGAACCTGCCATCAATCCCGGCCCCCGGAAGATGATCCGTGAATCCGCCCTGCAGGTGCTTAACCAGTATCACAGCAATGCCGGGGTGAGCGCTGAAATTTTTGTGGAAAACGGCGAGGTGCTGGCCGAAAAAACCCTGAACCGCCGCTTGGGCATTGAAGGGGGCTTGTCCATTCTGGGCACCACAGGAGTTGTAAACCCCTTGTCCCATGAAGCCTATATTGCCACCATCCGGTCTGCCATGTCCGTGGCCGGGGCGTGTGGGTGCGATCATGTCGTTCTGACCACAGGACGGCGATCCGAGCGCTTTTCCCAAGCGTTTTTTTGCGATTTGTACCAGTTGCATCCAGAGGCCTTTATACAGATCGGCGATTTTTTCGGCATCTCCATGGAAAGCCTTGCAGAACATAAGATCCCCAATGCCGCCCTGGCCGTGTTTTTTGGCAAGGCCCTGAAAATGGCCCAGGGGTTTGTTCATACCCATGCCGCCAAGTCGGATCTCACCATGGACTGGCTTTCGGATGTGGTCAAAAAAGAGACCGGCAATAAAACCCTGGCCCGGCAGGTTTTAAACGCCAACACGGCCCGGCATGCCTTTGGCATGATCTGGCCCGGTTACCCACGGGTACTGGGAAAAGTAGGCGCTGCCATGATCCGGTCTGCCGAAACATTCTGCCCGGCACCGTGCCGGTTCAGGGCCGTTATTTATGATTTCCAAGGAACCATTGCCTTTGATTCCTACAGGAGGAAAAAAGGCCGTGACTGAATTTTTAAGCATAAGCATGGATTCTTCGATTGAATTGACCGGCGAACCTCATTGGCTGTGTCCTGTTAAGATCGCTGTTTTCTTTCATCAGCATTCGCTACCCATAGCGGAGTTCGCCCATATACGAAGATCTATGATTCTATGAATTCAAGCTTGACATTAAATTGTTTTTGTGAATAGCTATTTTGATGAAAAAGCAATCTATATTTTTCTATTATAATTGATCTTTTTTAAGGAACAAAGCTGAAGGCGGTATATCTTTCAATCTTAGATGCCTTATTCGTAAGCTTAGTTTTTTTCGTTATGGGCTTCTGTACCGTCCAAGAATATTAAAGAAATATTGGGGTTGATCATAAGATGGGCCACTCATGAGAAAACCCGATTTATGGCACTATTAACCGCTTGTAATCCAAGCGTTATTTTTTAGGTTCTGAAAAGACGTGCATAAGGTGGCCGAAGTTATGATCAACCCCGACAATAATTAAAATTGAGCGTGAAGGAAAAATTATTGAATATATGGTCCCGAAAGGCCAGCTTGGGATTACAATGGACCAGATTTCCAATCAACCACAAAAGCAGCAGGAAAAATAAATGAGTTAAATCCAGTGTCGAACAAACCGTGAGGCGGGAAAGGATTGGTGAAATGGAAGATCTTGAGATCGGACAGGAAAAACCGGCAGAAAAATGTTACCCGTATTTTGCCTTTATCAGTTATAAACGCAGTGACAGCAGGCTCGCCGCCTGGCTCCACAGGGAATTGAACTGGTACCGCTTTCCAAATAAACTTGTAGAGCCGGCAAACCATCCTCCTCACCCAAGGTATATCAGGCCGGTACTGAGGGACAAAAACAATTTGGAGGTCAATCGTGATTCATTCTGGGAATCAATAAAAGAGCAACTGAATCAGTCTCGTTTTCTTATCGTACTCTGCTCACCGGAGTCTGCAAAATCTCCCTACGTAAATGATGAAATAGAGTATTTCCTTGACAGCAAAAATGATGAAAATGCATTTGATTATATTCTTCCGGTAATTATCAAAGGGAATCCTGGAAAAGGGGATGAAACAGAATGCCTGCCTAAAGCACTTCAGCGACCGGAAATCATTGAACGAAACCTCCCCACTGTGATTCCGGACGAAGACGAAAAAGAAAGTATTGCCCGGGATAGAGGGCTTACACGGATTGTATCTTTTCTGCTGCGTGTCAGCCATGAAAAAATAAGAGATGATTACCGCCTGGTACAACAGCGACAGACCCGGATCAAGCTCGCCATAGCAAGTGCGGCTGTTATCATTCTAACTATTATTTCCGGTTGGGCCGTATTTGAAAGAAATCTGAAGGAGACAGCTCGGAAGGATGCGGTTACAGCCCTTGCCAAGGCAGAATTCCAGGAGGCATCAAGGCTGTTGGACAATGGGGAAACCTGCCTTGGTCTGGCACATCTGGGAAGCGCTTTAAAGAATATTCCTTTTTCTCCTGCCATCGAACGGGCAAACGGGTTAATCCTTAACCGCTCGTGGATGATAAAAACCGCCAGTTATGACCTGAAGGCAAAACTAACTGGAAAAATGTTTTCTCCAGGGTTTGAATATATCTTGAGAGTTTCCCAAAATGATGTGTCCCCAGTTCTTGAGCTTCGGAAGCCATTTTCCAATTCAACACCCCGGGCATTGGTGCTTCCGTCAAAAGATATTAAGACACTACTGTTTACCAAAGACGGTATAGGGTTGCTTGCTTTGTCGGATGTGAACGGGAAACGGCAGTATAATCTATGGCAATTGAAGGATTTGACAAAAACGGCTGAATATATTCTACCGGAGGGATCTGAATTCATCAATGCCTCCCGATCAGGGAAGCTTGCCGCAATGACAACCAAAGCAAACACCCTTGAAATCATAGATACAGTTTCGGGGAACGCTCTAACCCAGTTTACCAAAAAGGATGGGAATACATGGATAGGACTTGATATTGATGATGGTATTGCCGCAGCCGCCCAAGGTCATTTAGCCGGTGATCAAAATTCATATCTACAATCGATAGATCCTGAAAATAGATCTAAGTACACCATTAAATGTATCAGGTTTCAAGATGGCAAGACACTGTCACAGCTTGACGGCATTGGACAAATCAGCCACCTGAATATTGCCCCCGGAGGTAATTTTCTGGTTTTTGTACGTGAAGTCATACAAGAACCGACCCGGTTGGAGATTGTTCCTTTAATTCCGGATTTGGCACACCGCTCAATAGACATTGAAGGAAATATTAAAAAACTCGCCATAAGCCCGGACGGTATTCACGTCTCCATGGAGATACGAAAGAAGATGGATACTTATGGCACTAAAGCCCAGGTACTTATATATGATCTTTTCAACGGGCGTGAAACAGGAACGCCATTCTACTTGCCCGACACAGTAAAAGACTGGGCTTTCAGCCATGACGGTCGCCGTCTTGCGTTATTAACAAAATCATCTACTCTGCATTTATTAAAAGTAAGTACCGGAAAGGTTGCCGCAGAACCTTTGCAGCTTCCTTACGAAGTCCACAGAATAGATTTTTCCCCCAGTGACCGTCATGTTCGGTTCCAAACACCTGGAGAATTCGCTGAATTGACAGTTCAGGTCACTCCAGTCGTACCCCGTCGGATTTTACCTTCTTCGCCTGTTGAGACCGTGGTGATCAAATCAGTTGTTGTTGATCCTCAAAGCAGGTTCCTTACATTTCTGCTGAAAGCAGGTGGCGCAGGTGGTGGGGCAATTGATATCCACCATTTGGAAACCGAAAAAAACATAGCAGACAAAATCACAAAACGGATTGAAGCAGAGCCTAATTGCGGGGCATTTTCACCTGACGGGAAGCTGTTTGCCCTGGGCCTGATAGATATCGCAAGTGGTGAAGCAAGAGGGGTGGCCTATGTCTATAAAATTCCTAAAACAGATTTTCTTAATCCTAACAATTGGGAAATACTTAAAAAAATAGTTTTGCCCTCACCCATCTCAAAAGTTTCTTTCAGTCGAAACGGTAACTGGTTGCTTTTGGCGGAAGATGCATCGGTAAAGACATCCAAAACCCTGTCGATCTACAACTGCTTGGAAAACAAATTGGAACCATCTTTTATTTCTCACGAGGAATCAATTGATGATGCCTGTTTCAGTTGGGACAGTCGGAATGTCATAACTGGTGGATCGGATAAAGTTATCCGTGTTTGGGATATTGCAGCCGGAAAACAGGCACAGGAAATACAATGCCGGGAATTCCCTGAGTTTGTTGCTTGCATTCCAAATGGCAATATTATTTACGTCGGCCGATTTTTGAACGTGAATAGTGAGGTGGCGGTGTTTCAAAAAAATGGAAAATCCTTATGGAGGAAACATTTTGGATTTGGCATTGGACATATGGCAATCAATAGTTCCGGTAACTTATTGGCTCTTGGTTCTCTTGGAAAAAAGGCTTGTGTTTTTAACATAGAAACCGGGCAGCAATTAACTGAATGGATAACCCAGCGCCAGCCCATATCGTCATTGGGTTTTATTCAATCCGGACTCCGGGAGGCTTTGGCGGTTGGTGGACATGATCCGCACATCCCGTTTACAGAAAAAGAAGCAACTGGTGAGATGAAGGTATGGGATATTTCAACTTTCAGGGAAATCAGTGATACTGTTCAGCACGGCGATGGTGTAAAAGGAATTATGCAGATGTCAGATGGCCGAATCTGCTCTTATAACTTTGAATCTGCTGTTGTTTCTCCCAATCCCCTTTCTCATGGTACACAAACTAAAGATCGAGAGACACTGATCAGTATTTTGGGTAAATTGAGCGGAATAATGCTTGATCAACAGGGTGTATCAAAGCTTTATCAGCCCATGGAAGAAAGCAAAACCGCTATATCAGAGACCGGGCAGAGCGTCCTGAAATGGCTTCGTAAACCATTGGAAGAAAGATGTATCGAGCCTGACTCCAAAATTATGATTATGGAACGGTTAAAGGCGCTTAGTCGTGGCGGGCTGGAAGAGTATGAGATGGCCCTTGATATTGCTCCGGATTATACCCCTGTTCTTTCAGACTACTGGTTTCCCGTAGCAAGAGAGACCGCTGAAAAAGATTACATGCGGGCAGCAAAAAATAAATCCGCTTTTGAAAAAGAAATTCTTAGTATGAAATGGGACGGTATGACGGGAACCGAAAAAATGCAGGCCATCCTGAAAAATAAAAAAGCATTCCGCATGGCAGACTTCTGGACAAACCAAGCCTGTATAAAAGCACCCGAAAGTGCAGAAGTCTGGGGTGAAAGGGCGCTTTTTCTCCGGCATAAGGGTTCTGTTGACGAATACATTACCGCACTTTCCAAAGCGGCTGAACTGGATCCGGATAAGCTATCTATTCAGTACTATCTTTATCATCAGATGCATATATTCGACAAAAAAGAACCTGCTTATATCCTGAACAAACTGAAGCTGCTTTGCAACAAGATCACAGCGCCGAAAACCGAGGAACTGGGTATGATTTGTCAATACCTTCGCCATTAAATAACACGTTCGAGTTCGTTAACTCGCCCAAGAGCGGCTACCTTCTCAGAGATGGACTGAATAGAAACCCCTTCTGGGATTTGCGGAAGCAGTTTTAATGTTTCTCGCACGTATTTTCCGGCCCGGAACCAGGCTTTCAAGTCAATGATACTCATACCAGAGAAGTTAGGCCGATGCCTCAGGATATGAGAGAGG
>Ga0209467_1000449_pt1 | contig 58916 bp, 50 predicted proteins | sample Higcelwee11metaG_FD_187175 | JGI IMG/M metagenome (GOLD analysis project Ga0209467, IMG submission 187175) | Freshwater pond sediment microbial communities from the University of Edinburgh, under environmental carbon perturbations - High... | ecosystem: Environmental > Aquatic > Freshwater >... | reverse complement strand
TTGATCGCGTTCTCGGTGTCATTTCCGTGAGAGATAGGCGCGCCCCAGACCGCCATGACCGCGTCACCGATGAACTTGTCGACCACACCATTTGACTGGTTAACGCAGTCGACCATGCGTGTCATATACCCGTTAAGCATCTCGACAACCTCTTCCGGCTCGAGCTTCTCGGACATGGCGGTGAAATTGCGTATATCAGAGAAGAAGACTGTGGCGTTTTTGCGCTCGCCCCCGAGCTTGATCTCACCCCTGAGTACCTGCTCGGCTATCTCCTTATTTACGAACTTGCCGAATGAATCCTTCAGTTTTTCACGTTCGGCAAGCCCCTGCCCCATCTCGATAAACGACTCTGTGAGGTCTCCGATCTCGTCACGGCTCGTCGCTTTTATTGAAACGGCGAAATCACCGTTCTTGATCTTTTCAGAGGCTTCAGCGAGACGTTTGACGGGGCGCACAAGCGATTTGGCGAAGATAAAGACGATGAAGATCGCGACGTTGACGATGATGACGGCGATGAGGATATTGCGCTTCTGAATGCGGTAAACAGCGGCGAAGGCGACGCTCTCCTGTACGATGGTGACAACGCCGATATCAGCAAAGCCAGTCTTCTTGAACGAGCCGAGATAGGCCTCTTCTTTCTCAATATAACGAGTCTGACCGTTATCGACCGCACTTTTTAGCATCATGGCCACGATCGGCAGCGAAATTACGTTCGCACGGGTCAGGACAAGGGATTCGTCGTAGTGGGCAATAAGATCGCCCTCTCCGTTAATGATGAAGCTTTTGTAGATTGAAGCGGATTTCACCGATTCGAGAAAGCGGTTCATCGACACAAGGGTGACGAGCACCGTCGCGGCCTCGCTTTCCGAAGCGAGCTCGTGGGGAGAGGCGATGCAGATTACCGGAGCGTTAAAGAGCGGCGAAACGTTGAAGACCAGGGTCTCGGTCTGAAAGGCCTTGTCGAGGCGTTCACGCTCGTCTGTGAGCAGCGCGGCAAACACCGAGGAGTCGACGGCAATTTTCTCCATTGCTGCGCTGTTTTCGGCGGCGCTCGCTACGGAAAGGCTTCCCCCCCCCTTTGAGACAATGGCTGGTAGATTATATCGGGATCGTCGTCAAAAAGAGAATCAGCTTCGGCAGTGACGCTCTTTTCAAGTATACGGGCAGAATTCTTTCCCAGCGACTCGAAGTCGGTTTTAACCTTCAGTGCGATAAGCTCGGCGCGGTCGAGGGTAATCTCTTTGGCCCTGACCTCGTTATCGCTTCTGAAAAAGTAAGTCGCCAGAAAAATCATCGCAGTGAGCGCAGCTATGATGACAAACGAGATAATAGATATCAGTTTAAAGCCAATCGTGAGCTTGAATTTTTTTTTCTTTTCCATCACTTTTCCGCCGGCACGGGATTTCCGCCTGATACACTCAGTCAAAGGAGAGATGTGCCGCAATATCCATTATCAAATAGAGCATGATATCTTATTATCGTCAAATTAATAAAGTATCTGAACGATCTTTCGGTTTTGACGGGGGATGGGGGGAGTACGGCTCTGCACTCGGGGAGATTCAGCGCCTGAGGCGCAAAAAAAAGGCGCCCGGAGGGCGCCTTTTTTACAATTTCATACTACCGGGCCACTGTATAATCCAGTGTCTTCACGGCACCGAAGGTGATATCCTCTTCGCCGTATTCCATCCAGTACAGGTAGAGTTTTCCTGTTCCGGGAGTCTCAGCCATACTGTACTTGTCCCCGCCGACGTCCTGAATGGTAAGTTCGCCGTCCATCACAAAGCCGTAGCCGACAACAATAGTGTTGTCGTCAAAGGGGGTTGCACCCTCAGCAACAGGCTGGCTGAGAACAACGTAATCGCCGTCAACAAAACCGGCTGCGTCAATTGTTGAACCCTCGACTTCGCCGTAGAGATCAGAGAACTCTTCATCACTCTCGGTGTACATACCGCTGTATGTTGAGTCTTCGGTAACGAGTTTTCCGTCGGCGTCAAAAGTTTCGTTGTACACATCGGTCTGCTTGCCGTAAATCATGGTAGTCTTCGCGTAACCGCCGTTATCGTCAGCAAAGCCCTCGATACGGTAGCTGTAACCGCCTGTCTGCATGTTTGCGAAAAATATCGCGCCATCGTCTTTGGTCTTGATACTCATATCCATCTTCATGGTATCTTTTATCGTAGCGTAGGTCACGGGATCGATGCCCGGAACCTCCATTTCATACTTCATAGTCTGGAGATTCTGGGTTGCATCATATACCACTTCTACAATACCCGTATACGCATCGCTTCTGCCGGCAGCGACATCCCCTGACGTACCCATTTCAATGCTGATCGGGAAGGAAAGCTTGGTATTCGATTTATCTTCGCTCCAGTGTATTGTCGTATTCGTTGACCCATCATCGAATCCCACTTCAACGGAGAATTTATAGGGTGCAACGTCATTATCGCTGTAGGTCACGGTGACATCCATAGACTGGCCGATATACTCTTCCATACTCTCGGCTTCGTCGGTACCCATCAACTCAGAGACTGCGTTCACCATCTCTTGTGTCAGGGTAAGTGTTGCCTGATGTTCTGTCTCATCGGCCGAGAGGCTGTTCTGTGCGATCACCGCATCAGCCATAACTGCCATAAAACCCATCTCATCAATGTACATCTGCATTTCAGAGGTCATAGACTTCATCTGCATGCAGCCCATCGACGTTACACCTTCTTCATAATCGTAAGAATCACCTGCGGTGTCACCATCGCTATAGTCATCACCATAATCATCGCCGTAGCCGTCATCACTATAATCCTCATCGGACTCGACCCTGGCGTCTTTCTGTGCGCGAATTGCACGCTTGAAAGAGGAAACAGACCTTGAAGATTCTTCACCCACAATCGATTTTGGTACTTTTACAGAAAATTTTGACGGAAGTGTCACCATATTGTACGATTCACCATCACCGCTGTCGCCGCCGTCGTCACTTTTATCGTCTCCGCTGCTGCTGCCGCCGCAGCCCGTAAGGGGTGCCAACACAAGAAACATGATAAGCAACCAAGCCCACTTTTTCATACTGCCTCCATAGAGATAATTGTTATTGCGAACCTCGAAAACCCGCATTTCAACACAACGACATCGAAAAGGGAATGATGTCTTACCGCACTCTGATTCAAAAAAAGAGGCGGGATAACCGCCGACATCCGGCACAAAAGTACCGCAGGGGGGACACCACTCTTCAGCAGTCCGAGGCTCAAGAACCTGATATAATTATAGATACGGGATCGATAACGACAAGAAAAAAATCCATCAGGGTTGTTTTTTTCAAATTTTTATTACCACTATCGACTAATCGATATACAAATATTTTGATTTTGAGCAGGTAAAATTCATACCCCCCCCGACGATGCGGTAATTGTCCTGAACCGCAGACTGCGGCGCTCAAGGCCTGGCAAACGTCGGCGGCGTCATTTCGCTTCGCCGCCGCCGAATGTCCGTAGTGCCGCTTTAATTGAATCGAACGCAATGGTATCGTAATCAAGTTCACTGATTCTTATGAGCGCAAGTCCGGCGACCTCTTCGGCCTCGTAGTATTCGGGAAAGCTGCAAACCTGCGCGCTGAAGAAGGCGTCACAGGTGCAATACGGCACCCCTTTATACAAATATGTATTAAAGCCGCTCGAGACAAATCTGAAATCGGATTCGGGAATATCCATCCCCACCTCTTCGTAGAGTTCGCGGCGTGCGGCACCGAGCAGCGATTCGCGCGCGTCTACAAAGCCTCCAGGCAGGGCGTAGAGGCCCTTCTGCGGATCTCTGTTGCGCTTCAGCAGAAGGATCTCATCCCCCCGCGAAACAATGACACCGACCGCAGCGGCCGCATTAAAAAAATATGTATAGCCGCACCGGGTACACTCAAAATATTTCTCTATGTGCGGACGGGCCGGGGCGCCGCACGAGGGGCAATGGTTGAAGGTAATCATCGTCACAGATGAGCGCAACACGGATCGTTTGCAAGAAAAAAAGATACTGCCGCATAAGGCCCGCCGGGCCGATGATATATAAGGATAAATTCGTGTTAAGGGGCAGGCCGCTTTGCATATTGCGCGTACAAATCAACTGAAACGACGGGGGGGGATACCGCATGCGGATTCTTCCGCTATGCGCATGCCCGTGTTCAGCGCGCTCATTGTGCTTCTGCTGATCGCCGCCTGCAGTGCGCCGCCCGCCGATATCAAGGCGCCCGCTTCAGGCGGCAACACCGGGCCGGCGCAGGAAACGCAGAGCGCGGATTTCGGCGAAGACACCTTCCCCCCGCCGGGGATCGGCCTGCAGACCCGGCCGCTCGGTATCGGCGAGGGTTTTACCGAATACGGCGGCGGGGCCTCTGACGAGTTCGTCGCGGATGTCCTTATGCGCTATACGATAGGCTTCGGCCACTCGTTTTACTCTGACAGAAAGTACAAGACCTTCGCCGAAGATGTCGCGCGCTCGCGCGTTATCTCGAGCGGCATAAACCAGGAGCGGCTGATCAAAATTCATCTGCAGGGCGATCTTGACGAGCGAGTCTCGATTCTGATCCACTACGACTCTACAGAGGATGAGAGCGAACAGATCTACCTCGTGCAGTACCGGGCCCTCTCTGATGATGAGTTTCTGCAGCGGGCGACAATCGGCAACGTCCTGATCAAACTCGAGTCATCCAAGTATGCTATGTACGACAATACAGGCAAACGGGGCCTCGGCTTCGACACCCTCTTTCACTTCAACAGGAAACTGGCCGTTCGTGCTTTCGGAACGGTCTACCAGTCGCAGTCCGAGAGCGAGACTTTCAGGGGCTCATCGACAAAGGATTCCATCTCGCTTGCCGAGTATCAGTATACGAAGAACAAATATTTTCAGATCGAGCCGTATATCCGTTACGACAACGCTTCATCGCCGCCCTCACTCTCCGCGGCGCTTTACGATAACAGCGTCGCCCTCTCATCTTCTGAAGCTCTTGCCGGCGGCGAAAGTTTCAGGGCGCATTCGGTAAATATATCGCCCTCTTCATTTGCTCTCTATATGGACGACCGCAAAAGCGACAAGAGCAGCAGACTCTACACTCTTTCCATCGACGGCCAGAGCTACCGCAAACTCACCGCCGGATCCGATTATTCGATAAACTACGTCACCGGCGAGATCGAGATGCGGTGCGCCGTCAGCGCGAGCGCCCGCATCTTCTGCGTCTATTCGCTCAAAGAGCGCCGGAGCGCCGACATGTCGGTGCGCACCGATATTTTTGACGGCAGAAATTTCGTATTCATTAAATACGCATCCCTGCTCGACGAGGACGCAAACCGTGACGGGGTCTGGGACGGTGACAGAAACGGCGACGGCGTCGTCAACCTTGATGTCTACGAGCGGCGCGGGGTCTTCGATTCCGGCGCCTCTTCATGGGCCGAAGAGGGATTCGTGATGAACGTTTTCAGGGACAGAAAGGTTCTCAACGGGTCCGAGCGTTCGGCACTCGGTCCCTGTACCATCGACTATAAGAACGCCAGAGTCGTCTATGCGCTGCGCGAGCCGTTCAGATCCCTGCTGGGAAAAAATGCAGCAAAATTGTATTCCCCGGTACTCTCAGCCGAAAGTTACCGCTATTCGCGCTATACATTATCGATCGGTTATTACGCCAAGGGCCGCACCTATCAGCTCAAACAGATGAATATCGTCGAGGGCTCGGTGGTTGTACGCATTGACGGCCGACTTATCAGCGACTCTTTGTATAAGGTGGATTACGCAAACGGAGTATTGGAGTTTACCAGCTCCCAGAATCCCTTTATCGGTGAAAACAGCAACGTCGTCATAGACTACGATTACGCGCCGCTGGGCGCCGCTGAAAACGCATTCGTGGGAGGCGTGCGTACTGACTACCGGATCAACCGCCACCTGCTTGTCGGCTCCACCGTTCTTTTTGCGGGGGGAGCGCAGGCTGTTACTGTTCCCGATGCAGGCAGCGAATCCCGGACGATTCTTGTCGGCGAGGCTGATTCGACGGTATGGCTGGGCAGCTCGACACTCAGTAAAGCCGCCACCGTCATGCGCGGAAAGCGCACTGAAATCCCCTTCGATTTTACCGCATACGGCGAAGTGGCGGCGAGTTCTCTTAACGTAAATACCTTCGGCAGCGCGATGGTCGACGCGATGGAAAACAGCGAAGAGGTTGTACCCGTCGATCTGTCGGACAGCGAGTGGATGCTTTCTTCGATGCCTTCGGGATACACGCAGAGCCAGCGCGCGCCGCTTAAATACAAATTTTACTGCAAGAAAAACGATACCGATTCCCTTCAGGGCATATCGTTCACTCCATACGAAATAAACTACGCGACAAAAAGCGGCCCCTATAACATTAAAGAAAAATACCTCCCGAAGGAAGAGAGCGAGGCCCTCGTCTTTGATTTTGATTTTACAAACGGCGATGCCTATTGCGGCGCCGTCACCCGATCGCTTTCAAACGAGGCGGTAGATTTTTCAGGGCTGCAGTATCTCGAAGTGTGGTACCGCGCCGAAGGTACCGGGTCGGTTTCGCTTTCGTTCGATGTGGGAAGTCTTAACGAGGACTCGGACGGCGACTCGACGCTGGATACCGAAGATACCAACCATAACGGCTACCTGGATTACGATCCCTCGACGGGGCTGTTCGAAGACAGGGGATACCGGTTTAATCCCTCAGGTGAGGATGAGACCAGGGTAGGCGGCGGCGCGCGCATCACTTCTGATACGAAGGGCGACGGCCGTCTTACCGCCGAGGATCTGAACAAAAACGGCGTCCTCGATACGGCAGAGAGTTTTCTGCGCATTCCCGGAACGGCGTCCGGCACGCGGTCGTTTGTGGGCAGCAACACTTCACTCACGCGGCTTGACATCAATCTTGCGCGCCCTGGATGGAAAAAGGCCGTGCTCTACGTCGACCGCGATTCACTCGAAACAAGCGGTCTTTCGGGCACGCTGAAGACTTCCACCGCCATGCGCATCAATATTGAAAATAACGGAAGTGCCGCCGGACGCATTCATATCGGTTCTGTAAAGTGCATCGCTTCATCATGGAAGGACATCGAGGTGAACAATGTGCCCGACGAGAGCGGAGAGAACTTCAGAGTCGATCTTGTCAACACGCAGAACGACAGTGAATACCGTTCGAACTCTTTCGCGAAAAAAAAGCACGACATCTATTCGTCGCTCTATGGTGAAATCGATTCGGGCGAAGACATCTACGAAGGGGCGCTCGCCCTCACCTACACTTCGCTCGCCGGATCGACCGGCTCGGTGGTGAAGATATTTGCGCGTTCGATCGATCTTATCCAATACCGTACACTCAAATTATGGCTCAATGTGCGCGAGTACAGCCCGGGCGACACGCTCACCTTTCAGATCGGCTCTTCAGAGAGGGATTATCTCTCTTATGAAATTCCCCTTGATAAGGCAAATGGATGGTTCGAGACAAAGATGACCCTCTCTGAAAGCGGAGCCGACTCGGTCGAGGGTTCACCCGATCTCTCGCGAGTCCAGTGCATCCGTGTGGCCGTCACCGGCAGCAGCGGAAGGCTCTGGCTCAACAACATTCTTGTCTCAAACGCGCGAGATGTGACGGGTCTTGCCTACTGGGCTGAAGGCTCGATCAATTCAAAACGCGCGCTCTATTATGACGAAAAACGCGAGGCGATGACCGATACGACATTCAAATACGCAAACCACGGCCGGCAGCGAAGTTTCAACTCGCCGGGACTCGAGGTGCGAGACATGAGTGAATTCACGCACGAACTCTACGCATCGTCATGGATCTTCAGCAATCTGTACACCGGCGGATCTTTCATCAGCCGGCGCACGGCGACATCACCCTACCGCGAGGATATCTCGGAAGAGCTGTGGGGTACGGGATTAACGCGCTCGGGTGTTGCCGAGATTCGTTACGTAGACGCGAAAAAATGGCCCTCTGTCTCAATGATCTACCAGCTCGACAACTACACCAATCACCGCGAAGAGCTGATCGACGAGCTCGCGCTGGCCCTGCAGACCGAACGCAGCGACCACAACGGCCGCATATCCATGACGCATAACGCTGATTTTGATTTTGTCCAGCTCAATTCTCTTTTGTCGACTGACCTTCTCTTCAGCGACGAACACAAGGAGTGGTCAAGGGCGCAGGGGCTCGAATATTACGGTACGCCCAAGCGTTCACGCTACCAGAAGAGCACCACCACCGCTGCCGAAGAACTTCTTTTCGATCACATCTATTTTTCGCCAGCGATCACTTTTGCTAACGCCGAATATATCACGCGCAGGGGCTACGGCGATTCACAGACGGATATCAGCGGCGATCTTACAGGGTCGTGGCACATGCCCTGGTTTTTCGACGGCAGGGAGTCAAAATATTTTATGCGCCGGGGCGATGCCGCCTTCTCGTGGGGTGTGCGCGAATTCAGCCTGTGCAACCCTGTACATGATATTACGTTTGCACGCAGCGAAAGCGATTTTGCTGACTCGGACAGGTCATCATCTCTTTTCAAAAGCGGCTATCTGCGTACCCACGACGCTCTGAGCGACCTGACACAGCAGATTACTATTCCATTCAAGTTTGACGACAACATCTTCAGGCTCGAGACCATCACCTTCACCTGGTCGCGCGCGCTGCACCTTGACGAGACTGCGATACCCTATGAGGGCGAAACGCGCAATTTCTTCAATGAACGATACGGGGTCTCCCGTATCACCTCACCCGCGGCGGAGACAATGTTCAATTTTTACCGGTATTCACCGTGGGTCTTTTTTACGGGAAGGGGTAATTACGCGAACGGAAGGGATCATCTTATCGATTTTCTCAATTCGCCGGTATCTGTCGACGGTTCAGAAAATGAAGACTATTCAAACGGCGTATCGCTGGGTGACACCTTTACAAAGAATACCTACTTTGACTTCGGCACATTCAATCTTCTTGTGAACGCAAATCTCTCACAGCTCTCGGAGAGATCAGCGCTTGAGCTTACCCCTTCGCAGATGGTCACCTTCGGGGCAGGCGGGCAGCTGGCGTTCGACCTGATGCGCATCTTCCGCTTCGGCCCTCTGCCGCTTGCTGAATCCGAAGCTGGCACTCTTACGGATACGCGCAGCGCTCTTCTGACGACGGGATACAACTATGCGCGCAATATGTTCATCACCTCTAATATCGCCGAAGATCAGCACACACCCTCTTTATCGATCTCGCTGGGCATAGACCGCAAAATGCTGACGATCGGCGGATCTGTTGACCTTCGGTTACGGAAGAATCACCAGTACATATCAGAAGACGATTCTGAACGCAGCGATTCGGACGACATCTATTACGAGAATCTTCCCGGTGAAAAAATTGACGAATTCGACCGCAGCTATTCGTTTAAAATTGAATACATGACCGATCTGCCGCCGCTCTACTCTCTGTTTGCCATGATGTATGAACTTCACGACCAGCCGATGCTGACGCTCTCGTATGAATTTCTCTTTAACCGCTACGATTACATTTACACGGTTTCCCCCGAACCCTACGACATGCACCTTGTCACCGGCATACTCGACCTGGATATTCACAAAAATATCAAGGGCGGCATCACCGGCCGATGGGCACTTGAGAAAATTCACAACCGCGAAACCGGCAATGTATACAAAGAAATAATCTCGTATGAAGTTCTCTTCGGACTGACACTGCTGTATTGACCCCCCCGCTTCGCCTGAAACATGCACAATTGGTTGCCGCTTAGACAAAGAGTGATCATATTATTCCGATCAACTCAAGCAGGCAAAAAGATGGGAAAAGAAAAAAGACTTCATATCTATCAGCGGCTGCCCTTCCGGATATCGTTTATCATTCTCGTCATAATTTTTTCAGGCATAGGCATGACCCTCTATTTCTACGTTCAGGCGCAGAATACGGCGATTCTCAGATCCCGCGTTGAGTCGGTGCGGGATCAGATGGAGATTCTTCACATCTCGGTTAAAAACAGCATGCTGGCTGGCGAGGCGCCGATTGCCGTGCAGCTTTTCAGAGATTTCAGGCGATCGGGTTTTGTCTCGGAAATCATGCTCTATCGGGCGGACGGCGTTCCCGCTTTTTCGGACAACAAGACCGTCGGCAGCGTCAACACTCTTCTGGGTGCCCAGTTGTTTAAGGATAAAGAGCTCTTTGTCGGCGGCAGTGCCGCATACGAACAGCCTTTTCTCGACGCGGTCAGCAGAGTCACCGACATCGAAGTCGCCGCTCCCGGCTCAAAAAACCGCATCATCACCATATACTCGCCGCTTATTAATCAGCCGAAATGCGCCTCATGCCACGGCCTTGATCATGTGGTGCGGGGCGTCATCCGGGTATCCAGTTCGCTTGAAAAGACCTACACGATGACCGAGCGCAACACGCTGATCACCGGGGCGGCCGGCGTTGCCATCATCGTGTTTCTCTCAATGGCCATCAGCGTCTTTATCAATACCACCGTTATCAGGCGCATTCTGCGGATCGGCGATGTGGCGCGACTTGTCGGAGAGGGCAACTTCAGAGAGAAGCTGCCGGTATCCTCGAACGACGAAATCGGCAGGCTGTCAGATCAGTTCAATTCAATGATCGACGGACTGAGCGAGCGCTTCAAACTCGCGAAGTTCGTCTCGAAATCGACGCTCGACCACGTCAAGGATGCCGATGAGATTTCACTCGGAGGCGAGCGGACGAACGTAACGGTACTCTTCTCGGATATCAGGGGATTTACCGCCTATTCAGAGTCCCGTTCGCCGGAAGAGGTGATGCGGGTGCTGAACATCGTCATGAAACTTCAGTCATCACTCATCCATGCAAACGGGGGGGATATCGATAAATATGTCGGCGATGAGATCATGGCCGTTTTCGAGGGTGAAGAAGCCCCCCTTCGCGCCTGCAGGGCAGCCCTCGAAATACGCGACACTATGATCAGACGCCAGGGCGAGGGCGAGATCGATGTCTCGGTGGGGATAGGTATCCACTGCGGGATTGTCGTTTCGGGAAACATGGGATCTGAGGAGCGTATCGACAGAACGATCATCGGCGACACGGTCAATCTCGGCGCTCGCCTCTGCTCAGCCGCGGGAAATAACACCATCATAATCTCAAATGAAGTGTGTCAGATTGTTTCGGGCTCGGTCAGCGTCAGGGAACAGGAGCCGATCCGCGTCAAAGGCAAGAGCGAGCCGGTAAAAATCTTTACCCTCCGGAGCATCTTATGAAAAAAGAGATAATTCTTTCCGCCGCACTTATCCTCTCAGCCTGTTCCGCAAAGGAGGCCCGTGATGAGTTTTCGCTTCCCGATTACCGGCAGTGGAGAAAACCCGTACCGGAGGTGCTCGATTACCCGGTGCCCGGCCACGGCGCGGGACAGCGGATAATTTACGGAAACGACCTCGCCTTCGCTCCGTCGAAAAAAGTTTCTGAGGGGAAGGTGGTGTACAATTTCCCCGACCAATCTGTGATTGTGAAAGAGATATACAAGCCGGGCGAGGATTTGAATAGCGCCGTCCCCGCGCTGACCATCATGGTGAAAAACCCGAAGGAGAGTGCCGCGCGGGACGGCTGGATCTATTTCATGCGTCCGCCGGGAGGCGAGCTAATGCGTATGGAGGGGAAAATGTGCTCAGGCTGCCACAGCGCGGCGAACGAGGCCTCGCCCTATTTCGATAAAAACCCAGGCGAGGATTTTCGAGATTTTGTCTTCGCACCGTTTTTCGACGGGGCGAAATGACTTCCCCCCCTTTTTTTAATCACTCTTCAAGCTGCGGACCCGCGCCGATCTTCATCGTACCTTTATAGTACAGAGCGCGGTTGCGCGTCGCTTCTTCAAGAAATTTCTCCTTGCCCAGAAGCTTGAGCCTGCACAGATTGTACATCTTCAAATTGTGGGGATAAAAATCCGCTTTGAAGGCCATGGGCATAAGCTTCTGACAGGGAAATTCCCCGCACTCGTAGCAGTAGTCAACCTCATGATCATTGACGCAGGCCAGCGTCTCGCAGTTTGCGTGCATGATGCAGCCGGGCTGCAGGTGGCAGCCTTTGCACTTTGACTCTTCGATCGTTCTGCCCGTGGCCTTTGCCAGGCGCTCCCACGATTCGGGCTTCCCCCCTTTTTCATACAGCTCGCAGTTGACACAGTCGGTGCCGCACGGCGCGATTTCAGGATGTTTCATATAAGTTCTCCGCCAGATAAAATTTTTTTCTATGCTATATAAGTGGTAACGGCGGGGGGAAGTGTGACATGAAGCATAAATTTTTTAAGATCGCCCGGCGGCACAGGCGGTTAATGAAAATTTCCGCATTACAAGAGTCAGTTTTCACATAAGATGAAAAAAAACTTCTCAAATTATAAGCGCGGAAGACAGCGGGCGTTAAGTCGTGTAAAATAATCCGATCGGGCGGCCGGGTCACCAGGCAGAAATCACTGTTCGCGGTTGCTATTTCTCAGCAATTACAGGACAATGCAGTAAGAGACTATTGCCGGAAATGGCGCAGGTGCACATCGCCGTCCAATGAAACTACTTTACTTTATTGGAGGAGTTCGTATGAAGAAGTTCGCATGGTTCCTTATTCTTTTTCTCGCTCTCACGCCCTTGACAGGCTGCGACAGCAGTGACAGCGGTGATGACAGCACAAGCGGCGGTGGCGGCGGCGATGAAGACGGCGATGATGATACCAAGTACAATATGTCCAATCTGCCCTCAAAGTTTTCTGTAGAAATACCCAAATCACTGAAGAGCACTGCATCGAGAAGTTTAACGCGCAGTACTGAGCAGTCCAAAGCCTGCGAAGAACTTAAGTCTAATATCAGTTATATGGAATCAGACACCATGATGATCGGGCAGATGGCGGTTATGGCGGACGCGGCTATCTCGCAGAATGAGCTCACAGCTGATGAAACTGCTCACACCGTGGATGTCACTCTTACCCAGGCTATGGTGGATAAAATTCTCGAACTGATGGGCGACGAAGCTGATATGATTTCAGAGGAGATGCAGAATTATGTAGGCCAATCTGAAAGCATAACGGTCACCTACAGCGATGCGGCTGAGGCTCCCTATAAATATTCTGTAGAAATTGAATTTGATGAAGATAAAAACACTCTATACTGGAACGAAGAAAAAACCAAGACAAAACTGGTTACCCCGGTAACATTCGTTGAGATGAATTCGAACGGAGATGAAACCGAGTCAGAAGGCACCTGCGTTATCGTCTTTGACGGCGATACCAATATTCAGACATCCAATTATGAAGCTAACAGCATCAAAATGGATATGAGTCTGCAGACAACTGCTGACGGAAACGGCGCAATCTTCTTCTCTAATTCGCAGTCCCCGCAGTTTACCAGCCGCATGGAAGGCTTCGCAGATGATAACGGCGGATACGTCGTATCCACATGGATATCCAACGGACAGGCACCGCAGGTTACCAAAGAATCATTCGACGCGGCGGGATATATAATTGAGAGCGATTCAACATACAGCAGCGCATACGGAGACTACTCTTCAGAGGTGGAGACGCTTGTCACCGAGATCGGAGGCGTGGCTGTTCCCGCTGCAGACCTTACCAGCGGTGATGAATATATCGTTCTCAGTGCACAGTCAGCCGACCTCTTCGGCACCGATCTTATCGGTTACGGCGTGGTCAATAACGGCAAGCTCTACGTGCAGGATATCGGCGGAGCCGCTTACGCCTCACTGGCCTCATCGGGAACGCTCTATCTGTATAAAATGACGGTAGCCGACGACGGCAGTGTTTCGGTCGCCGAGGTCGCTATCCAGATTCAGAACACAGCCAGATAAGGGGACACCTGATCTATTACAAAAAAAACGCCCCTCCGGGGGCGTTTTTTTTGCGCATGCTGTAGATTCAATTAATTTACTGTCAGTATATCGCGCCTCAGCCGCCCACAACATTTCCGCCGGTGAAAGAGTTGTCGGCTTCAAAATCACCGGACTTATTTCCGCCGCAATTGATTTTTTTTACGGCCTTTCCGCCAGCGTCAAAGAGCTCAATGGCGCTCACCTTGGGATTGTCCACAGTGCCAGGCATAAAATTCACGGTAATCTTTCCCGAATCACTTGCTGTAACGGGTACGTCCTTTATATAGGGCTTGTTCGATCCGCCCGCAACGGTGAAAAGATCGATATTCTCGATCACCCGACTGCCGTTCACCTCGACACTGAAATTACGTCTGCCTGCGGCATAGAAGTACATTTCGAGAAAGTGCAGCCTGAGCAGGTAATTTTTGCCTGCAGTGAGTCCGTCAAGGGTGTAGGTAAACTCGCCCCAGCGCTCAGAGGCGTATATCCCGGCGGGGGCGGCGTTTGCGTCTCCCGAGGTATCGATCAGATCTTTTGTGTCGATCCGCTCAAGCAGAAAGCTTACCGGCCTGAATCCGTCGGTGCAGCAGGCTACCATCGTTTTGTCATCTTTCATCCAGCCGCCGGAGCCGCTCTGCCCGAACGAGCCGTTATTGAGAAGAGTGATCACCGGGCGGTAAATATCGTTCCATGCCCAGTCGCAGAAATCGTCGGGCCTTCGCATTCCTGTTATAAACTCCTGACCTTCACGAAAAACCTCACACTGCTGAATTTCATGTCCGCCGTACTGTTTTACCAGGTCGGGATAAAGATCCCGTTTCAGAACTTTGATTCTAACTGCTGTCATTTTTTGTCCCTCCATTGAGGGCTACGCTCATTATTAGCAGAAGCAGACAGGGAGGAGGAGAATAAGCGTTACGCCCTTATAAGTCATGATATCACAAATCACGCTATTGATATCTGTTTACATGTATTGATAATTTTCAACCATTTTTTTGAAATGCTCCATCCATAGATTCTTACGATGGTAGAAATCCTCGACTCTTCTGATGAACATGATAGATTTCGAAAGTTTTTTATAGGTTCGGAACTCAGCGTCGGCCCTCTTCTTGACGATAGGCGCCTTGATCTTGCAGCGGCATGTTCCGCCCGGGTTGTAGAGGTAGCACTCTTCGTTAAGAAAGCTGTTGATTTTCCGCGCTGCGCGCGAAACACTCTGCCGCACCGCGGCGGCGTTCTTTTCAAATATCTCAGCGATATCGTCGTATGAGAGCGGCGTGAGCACGCGAAAGAGGTAGAGGATGCGTGTCTCTTTGTCGAGGCAGTGCATAATCGCCGTCATGCAGTCATCGCACTGGGTCAATATCCACTGCAGCCTGTCCGCATCGGGAATTTTTTCCATCTGAGGCATCCCCTCGTCGCTCATCAGAGAGAAGTATTCCGAGAGAAAGCGTGTCGAGTAGGTCTTCTCTTTCTCGATCTCGCGCATGATGGTGCGCCGCGCGACGGTGTAGAGCCATGTCGAGAATTTCGATTCGCCGCGGAAACTTTTCAGCGCGCCGAGCACCTCTATCCAGATCTCCTGGGCGGCATCCTCGGCCTTCTCGCGGTTTCTGATCATGCGGAAGCACAGCGCACTTACCATCGGGCCGTAGGTTCGCGCAATCTCTTCGGGCCGGGGGATGTCGTGAGCAGAAGCCTGTACACTCTGAGAAATTACTTGATCGTTCATATTGTCCGGTATCCCCCCGCAAATAGAAAAGTGTACCCTAAATATAAACGCAATTTCTACGTGTCAAGCACCCATTGCCATTCTGCTTCAGCCGTCGACAATCCCTTTTAGAAACAGATCAAGAAAGCGGTCAAGCTCACCGTCAAAATCGAACCTGAAGGGATCCATCGACTCTTTGTCGATGATGCGTTTCACGTTCTGCGCGGGCTGCGAAAGATTGAGAAAACCGATGATGATTCCGTAGATCCACAAGAAGAAGCGGGCACCGCCGCCCGCTTTCGACAGAAAGGAAAACTTAGCCTCCGCCGCGCCGCCGAGCCGGGCGAGTCCCTCAAGCAGAAAAAATTTGAAATTCTTCAACGCCTCATCCGAGACATTTTTCTCGATTAGCACATTCAGAAGAGGAAGCATCCGCAGCAGCGTGCCGTTAGCCCGCAGCGAGGCATTTATATTTTTTTTAAGAGAAGCCGGCTTTGAATCTTTCGCGCATGAAATTCTCTGCAGAAGATCGGCGAAGAACCCGGCGAAGAGCTCTCGCGCCAGCGCGAGAAAGAGCTCTTCACGGGTCGAAAAATAAACAAAGACCGTGCCCTTCGCGACCCCGGCCTCGGCGGCAACGGCGTCGACAGTGATTGACGCAAAATCTTTTTTCTCAAATAGCGACCGTGCCGCCGCAATTATTCCATCACGCTTCTGCGCCTTCGCCTCATCGCTGCGGGCACGCCGTTTATCACTCATCTGTCACTCTTCTTTTTTCTGTTTGCCTCAGTCCACTGTCGCGCCAGTTCGATCGAGAGCCCTTTCGGCATAGCCCGGGCGAGTGCTGTCAGAAATTTATTTTCGAGCCCGTCGCTGACGCTGCGTTTTCTGCCCAGCGCTTTCATCGCAGTGCGCACCACATCCTCCGGAGTGCGGGAGCCTTTGATCTTCTTATAGTCGGCCCTCTCCTGAAATTCTGTCGATGTGGCACCCGGCTGTACCGACAGCACCGCAACGCCGCTCCCTTTCAGTTCGTTATGAAGCGCATCACCGATAAACAGGTCAAATACTTTTGTGGCTGCGTAGGTCGCGCCGAGCGGTGAGGGCTGATTTGCGGCGATCGAACTTAGAAAAATAATTGCGCCCTTTTTGTTTTTGATCATCGCCGGCAGATATCGGCGCGTCAGCGAAACCGGAGCGATGCAGTTGACTTTTATCATCGCCGTTTCACTCGCATCCTCGATCTCGTGAAAAAAGCCGCTGGTGCCGTACCCGGCGTTATTTACGAGAATATCTATCTGTGCTGATTTTGTCTTTTTGTCGATGAGCGATACAAAATTGTCACCCGACAGATCGACGCCGACCGTGGTGACTTCGATCTTATATTTTGGCTCAAGTTCCTTCTTCAGTTTAATCAGCTCATCCTCCCGTCGGGCGGCCAGAATCAGATTTACCCCCTCCGCTGCAAGGGCGCGGGCGAACGCCTTTCCTATGCCTGATGAAGCCCCCGTCACAAGTGCCGTCTTTCCGAATTTTTCAGTGAATTTCATAGTTATCCCCTTACCTTACAAATAATTGACCGCTAGTCATTTATTTACTAAATAAATGACTAGCGGTCAATTGTCAATGTTTTTTCCGGGGGGATGCGATAATTAATCCGTAAGATGCGGACTTGTGCCGCTTCAAATTTCACTGAAAACCGCACTACCCCCTGATGAGCCGCATTTTGCCGGGACCTCATTAGAACGAGTACGAAGCGCCGGCGGTCGTATTCACCGCCGAAAACCAGCTTCCGAATTCGCTGTCGCTTTTGCCGCACGTTATCTGCGATTTAAGTGTCAATTCTGTCGAGTCGGCATAAAGGTATGAGAAAGAGGGAACAAACAGAACGCTCTTGTCCGACAGATTGATGACACTGCCCCATGAAAAAGTGAGATCATAAACCATAAAATTACTGATTCCGAGAGCCGTATAAAGATATGATTTTGATGATTTGAACGGAAGATAGTATCCGGCATTTGCCGGATCACTCTTGACCGAATCAAGCAAAGTACTGTATTCGCCTTTGCTCATATTCTCATCATCATAACAGTATTCAGCAGTCAATTTGTAGGCATCAAAAGTTTTGAGCCCTGGAACTTTCAGAGTCAGCTGGCTTCCCCCCATAACGCCCAGGTATGACCCGCCGCCCCGTTTTTCTGCTGCATATGAACCCGCGTTCGATGACACCACCGTTCTGTCGCTTTTAAGCTTGAAATGGCTTTCGCTGTACAGCATCATCGTCATAAGCTCGCCGAGAGGGGTGACGTATGAAATATCAAAACCGCTCACCGGCCTGCCGTCGCCGTTTCTCATCAGAAAAACGAAAGAACTCAAATTTGAACTACTGAAAGAAAACCTTGCGCAGAGCGGCACAGACTGTAATTTTTCGGTATCGTCCTGCCTGACAATGCCGAAGAGATCAACGGCGGCGAAGCTCTCAATCGGAACCGAAACCTGCGCAAAAGTGACACCTTCGGCGTCACTTGCCGGGCGAAGGGGATCGCGCGTGTTATTCACCACATCCGACGGATTGAAGAATACGCCGCTTCCCCATTTGATGAACTGCCTGCCCGTTCTGATACTGAAATACTGTTGCGCAAGATCGATATACCCCTCTTTTATATAGACCCGTTCGGACACATCACTCTGACGGTATTTGGCCGAGCTTCCCTCGGCTCCCAGCCTGATCATGCCGTTGACGTTTTGTGAGAAATCGTTTTTAAACATCACCGATCCCCTGATCAGACAGCTGAATTGGTTCTCGCCCTGGACATTGCCGGGGTTGAGAGCCGACGAATACCGCACGCTTCGCGCACTGCTCTCGACGCCGATATCAGATGAAAACTGATATGCGGCAAGGTCGGCGGCGAAGAAAATTGCGACAAGCGTCGTAGAAATAAAAGCATTAAATCTGATATTGTCCATATTTTCCTACATCTGACTCATGAATTTGAGCTGTGTTTCGTTGAAATATTTTTCGGGAATCTCGTCAACTTTCACCTCTTTTATGTTTTTAACCGCGACAAAGCTCTTCTTATTTTTCAGCGGGTCGTAAAACTGCTGCACGAATCCCGTTGCTCTGCCGTTTGCATCAAATTTGACGTCGGTGATTTCACAGACCTTGAGCAGCATACCCGACAACGCGAAGTATTCCTTCTTTTTCGGAATAAAGGTTTTCTGGTCAATGGTGAGCAGCAGTTTCGCGTAGCCCTCACGGCCGGGCTTCGGCCTGAGCTCGAGGATGATATTCTCACCGTCTGTTTTTGATGAGACCGTATCGTAGTCGTAAGAGAGGTCGTTGCTCAGAATATCGCCGTAACAGACCGTGTCGCCTATCGCCAGTGACTGAAACGCGGACTTCATAGTTTTTCCGTTGGTCGAGAAATATATCCAGATGGAGTTGTCCCTGCGCATTTCAACGGTCCCCGCCTTCATCTTGGGCAGCTGATAGACCAGGACATTTTTTGAGGATCCTTTCTTGAAACCCAGAAGCATCGAGCTTGATTTCTTGCCTGTTTCAGTTTCTGATGTGACGCTCATATTGTACGAAGCGGCCGCCGGGAATAGCTTCTCGTCGCACGCTTTCAGAATGGCACCGTTATCCTGAGAGTGAAGATTCAATGAGAACAGCAGCAGCGGCAATACCGCAAATAGTCTTAAATTTTTCATGATTGCCTCAATAGCTGAATGGTTTAGATTTTAAAATTTTGAATACAGGCCCCCTGACCCAGAGCATCAGATTTGCCGTGATGAAAAAGGCGATTAACAGCAGATCAGGCTTGCCGATTTTTGCGACGAGCAGCATTTCAATTATGTATGAGAAACTGAGCATTCCGTTTGCGGCTTCTGATAGAGCGGAACTCGCCGCGCCAGCCGCGACACCGAGCGCGCATCCGCATACGGCAATCAGGAAATACTCAAGAAGAATTATTCTCAGAATGATCCTGTCAGCGAACCCCATTGCCGAATAGGTCCACAGCTCGCCGCGACGCTTGTACGAGTGAACCCAGACAATCGCACCGAGCACCACCCCCACCAGCGGAAAAAGCACAGCCATCACCAGTACTTTGAGTGCGCTGAAGAATTTTATCAGAAGGCCGGTCTCTTTCATCCGCTCATCAAAATTTGTTCTTCTGTCGATCGTCACATTTCTTTTCGCAAACACAGAGGTGATACCGGCGTCAAGTCTGCTCAGCTGACTTTTTTCGGGCGCCTGCTTCGTGTAGAGCAGTATTGTATTGCAGTAATCATTACTGTTGACAAGGCTGTTCATCGACGCCTTCGTGATGAGCGACATCTCGCCGCTTTTCATTGTTCCGACGATTTTATATTTTACTGTGTTTACCACCTTGTTATAGGTGAAGACTGTCAGATAGATGCTGTCGCCGACTTTCAGTTTGTCGCCGATATCCTCGGTGCACAGAAGCAGCTCATCATCTTTTTGCGGAAAGACTCCCTGATCGAGACGGTATTTTTTCACGACCTCTTCGTTGCGCGCATTGATATCGGTCAGCGCGAATGAGCCGCTGCATTTTTCTGAAGAGAAAATTGTCATCAGACGCCTTTCCCCGATAATCCTGTCTATATTGACGGGATCAATCGCACGAATCTCTTCTATCACTTCTTCTGCATTAACAAAGTCTGTGTTGTAGGAGAGGTGTCCGTTGAAGAAAAGCTCCTTCTCGAGGCTCGTTTCGGTGAAAGTGTTCGAGAATCCGAAAATCCAGAACATCGCGAAGACGATCAGAGAGACGATCATGAGCATGATGGACGAAGAGAGCTTGTGTTTGAGCGCGTTCTTCAGCGCGAGTTTAAAGAAAATCACAGGTTACCCTCCTTGAATATTTCTACGGGATTCATTTTGCAGGTAAGTAAAGACGGATACAGAAGGGATATCGTCATCGCGCCGATCACCGAAGCGGCCGGCATGATGTAATCGGCAGGCTTTGTGGTGAAACGGAAATTTCTGTCAGAAAAGATTATGCCGAGTTCGCCGAACGATATGCCCTGCGGCGCAAGAAGCGCGAAAGCAGAATATAATCCCGCCGACAAAATCAGAGCCGTTACACAAAACAGAATCATCTCGCACATAAGAATGCTGATTATCCATGAAGGACGGCTTCCGATTGCGAGCATCGTCGCGATCTCTTTCTGTCGGTCAATGAATCCCATCGTATTCAAATTTGTTGTTGTCACCACAAAGATCAGCATGATCATGAGCGCGACAAAGCCGCCGAGAAATCCGATAAAGCCGGTGATGCTCGTGATCAGCACGTAGGCCTCGTCGGCGAAGAAGAATTCGAGAGAGTGTTTTTTTGCGATCGACCTGACATCTGCGGTCACTTTTTCCGAGCGATCCCATATTGCCGCCTCGGTGTAACTGCCGTTCTCTAACCCCAGTTTGTCGGCGAGAAAAGAATATTTCACGAAGATGACCGGATTGGAAATACTATCGGACTCCACTTCAAGGTTGTTGCCGGAAATATTTTCACAGACGCCGGTAATCAAAAATGAATACGGCATCGGCGATCCCTCCGAGTCGTTGATGAAAAACGATATTTCATCGCCGATCCTGAGATTATACCTTTTCATGATCTTTTTCCAGACTACGGCTCCCTGATACGAATCGGGATCGTATTCCCCTGCGGTGATTCTCAGGTTCGTCAGATTCGCGGCCTCTTTTTCAAAATCGCATCCGATTATGTCGAAGGTATTGTCGTCGCCGTCGAATTTCTGCGCCTCAAAATTGTATTTGATCCCTCCAAGCCGGATTCGCTTTGAGTAGGCGATATTATTCTTATCGAGATACCCGGTCAGCTCATCGGGAATGACCCGCTCCGGAAACCTGAATTCTGGAGAGGTCATATCCTTGCCGTTTCCCCCGACGACACCGACGTTGAGATAGCCCGTCGTCGTTCCCGAGAAAAAATCCCGCCAGCACACTCTGCTGTTGTGGACAACCGACGCGGTAAAAAGAAAAATCATCGTCGAGAGAAAGACCATTATACCGACAAGAAAATTCTTACCTGGGTGCTTGCGGATATTCCGCTGCGCTATGACAAATGTAATTTTTCCGCTCATGCGGCGCCTCCTACCGGTTCAAAGACGCCGTCACGCAGGCGGCACAGCGATGTCGTGTGTTTTGACAGCGAAGGATCGTGGGTAGAGAATACGAAGGTCACTTTCTCTTCGGTATTCAAAGTTTTCATCAGCGAGACGATCGAGTCGGCCGTGACAGAGTCAAGATTAGCGGTCGGCTCGTCGGCGAGGACTATCTTCGGGCTTGTGACCAGCGCCCGTGCTATTGCCACACGCTGCCGCTGTCCCCCGGAGAGCTCGTCGGGACGATGCCGCAGATACTCTTTCAGCCCGACTTCTTCAATTAATTTGGATATTTTCAGATCCTTCTCTTTTCTGCTGCAGCTTCCCCCCATACAGTAGAGCGGCAGTTCGATATTTTCATAGACATTCAGCACGGGCACGAGATTGAACGACTGAAAGATAAAGCCGATCATATTCGCCCGGATTTTCGCGAGTTCGTTTCTGCCCAGTCCGCATATGCTCCTGTTCGCGATCATCACCTCGCCGCTGTCGGGTTTGTCGAGGCAGCCGATGATATTCAGAAGCGTGCTTTTACCGCTTCCGCTGGGCCCCATGATGCAGAGCATTTCCCCCTCGTTTATTTCGATGTCGATTCCGCGCAGGGCGTGAATTTCACTTTTACCCAGATAGTATTTCTTTGTGACATTTTTTATTCTGATCATTATTACTCCTTCACCAGTTTTACGGTGATCTGTTTTGATTCACCTTCTCTGATCGTAAACGATACCTCTTTGAATTTCGGAGCGCTGAGCAGCACACCTTTTTCGAGGCGCGACATGCCCCATGGCTCGGCAGGCCCCAGTACTCCCTCGTCAAAATCACCGTTGTTGTTTTTGTCGACGTAAACGATGACCGCGTATTCACCCGCGGCAAGATCCGGTATGACCAGCCCTCCGGGTGCGGTAAGCTTGTCAGAGGTGACCCTATACTCTCTTGTATAAACAGCTTTTTCATTCTCCTGTTCATCCGCGAATATTTTTCTGTACTGACTCTCGTTCAGAACACCGACAAAAACCTGCTGATTTGACTTGATATCCGAGCGCACGCTCAGAGATGCTTTCGCTGAAGACTCACCCATAAGCTGAAGAAAGACACATAGCGCGGCCAACAGTATTAAAATTTTTATTTTCACATTTTTTCTCCTTTATAATCTGATAAATGCGCCGGCTCCGCAGCCGGCACTGAAGTCTTTTTCGCTGTAAGGGCTTGCTGCGGCCCCGCCGAGAAGCAGGTTTGCACCGGCATTGAGATAGATTCCCGCGAATTCTGAGAAAAAAAGAAGGATATCGCTTTCCGCGTAGAGCTTCTCTATCCCCCCGTTTTCGCCGTAATACTCTCGCGCCCATGCGTTATCGATCGTTGTCATGCCGCACGAGAGGTCGATGACAAAGGGAATCAGCATGAGCTGCGAACCGAGATAATAATTGCCGAGCGCTGAATTGTATGACCTGCCTCCCGATTCGAACGGCGCCCAGCTCTGGCGCAGATTCGCATTCAGCCACTCGGGGCCGTATGACACTTCGCCGAAAAGCCGATAGAGGTTATTAAAATTTCCACTGCCCCTGAGATCCTTCGATGCGGACTCATCACGGCTCTCTCCCAGCCACGCACCAGTTGATAGCGAGAAGAATCCATTTTCTGAAACACTCCAGGTCATGCCCAGCTCATCGCCCTCGATAAAAAGCGATAAGCGCTTCCATTCGTATTCGGCGATAATGAGCGGAAAGAACTCGAGTTCGTTTTTCCTTGATCCGGTGTACGCGGGGCCGTAAAGCGCGGCTCCGCCGGCAATGATGCTCCAGTTTTTTTCCCCCCCTTCTTTTGCATCATCGTCGTCATCGTCAAATGCCAAAACCGATAGCGGACAAATGGTGAGCATACACGCGACTGCGATTATGCCCCTTGCGACAAGTGATCTGATCAAAAGCTGCTTCCTCCTTTCTGATTATTTTTTGGGCGGTCCCAATAACCACCGCCAGAAAAGATTTTATCTCGTTTCTCATTGGGTTTTTTGGGATCCGCGAGTTAAAAAGATTATTCTTTGTGACTCCATTTTGATTTCGGTCTGCGACCGGTATCGCTGACGGATGAAAGAGTAGCAGATTTTCGGGGCTTTGTCTTATCGCCTCATAAGGGCGGCAGAGATTTGCATTACGACCTTATAAGGTGATAGGGTTTTTTGAATACTGTATATGGGGGGAAGTACGGAGTGCATATTTTCTCTTTCGGGCAAACCGGACAGAGGGAACCTCGAATAATTTTTTCAACTCGGACCTCGAAAAATTCCGGACAAAAACGCAGCATAATCATGGCGGAAGGTAATTTTTCGCGGCCCCCGGGAGGTAATAAAATTTTGCAGATGCGTTACGTAAAGATTGTGAGCTTTTCCGTAACCCGGTAATTCCAATAAGCGCCGGTGAGGCGGAGGGAAAGATTGTGACTGATTATCAAAGCAGGCGATGAGGGAATTTGCCGCGGGAGATCACCTGTTGCTGATTCTGTTTTTCCTGATATACTCGGTCGGGGTCATGCCGCAGAATTTTTTAAAGGCTGCGTTGAATGCCGAGATCGAGTTGAATCCCGAATCGAAGGCGATGCGTGTGACATTAACGGTATCTCCGGTTTTCAAAACAAGACCCTTTGAGTGTTCGATCCGGGCCCGGTTTATCAACTCGTAAAAATTGACACCTCTCGCGTTGATCACCTGCGAGAGCTGATAGGGCTGAATGTCGAGGCGTTTTGAAAGCGTGATCAGCGAAATATCGGGCTCGAGATATACGCCTTCGTCGAGAATCGCCCCGAGGCGGCGGTCTATTTCGGAGGCCTTCTGCGGGTCGAGGGCCGTTTTCAGATATTTTCTGGGAATAACATCCTCGAAAGGATCAAGAACATCCGGAAATCTGATGGCAATATATCCGGTCGCGTATACAAACAATGACATGATAAGTGAAAATACCATCATCTCGCTTCCTTCCGCTTCATGTATCTGATCCGGAAGAGCGCTCAGCCATGAGATGAAAATGATTCCCGTGAAATATTCTATCCACATGAGCCTGAAGCGGTTGCCCTCAGAGTAGTACTCGATGATCTTTTTTCTAAACTCAAGTACCGCGGCAAACGACATGAGAGTATAGGCTGCGATCTGCAGAGCCATGACAAGGGTCACCAGTTTATCCAGAAGAAAGTTGTCCTGACCTTTCAGAATGGTGCTCACTGAAAGTGCGTACAGCGCCGCCAGCAGCGTAAACGGCAGCATATGCACAAGGGGATGAATCTTCCGGCTGCTGCCAGTATATAAAATAATATACCGGTAACATAACGGCGCAATCAGTGAATACAGGGGGATTATCAGAAACATATGCCAGCGGTAGTTGCTGAAAAAGCTGTTTACAGACAAGTTCCCCAGGGTTGCCAGAGAAAAAACCAGAAAAAGCACCGAAAGATTTTCCCTTCCGATCTTTCGCTTTTTTCCCAGTGTTTTGATGGCGAAGCTCAGTACGAATCCCTGAATGATTCCGGCGAACGTAACCATATTGATCAGACTTCTGAACTCCATATCACCTCTCGGAAAAAGATCTGCTTGATCCGTACATGAGCGGCCTTTTATGCGGCGACTCGATAATGACATTTCATCAATTGAACACGGGCCAGTGTCAACACAAACTTCGACAGCCGGGACGACAACCACATAATCACGCAGCAACCTCATATTTGAATTAGGGCAATCACTCATGACCTTTTCTGAAGACGGCTATCGGAAGGACTCTGAATATTGATTGACTTGTTACAAAATCAGTCTACTATCCCCCTATCTGTTCTTCCTGCATAACTCCCCGGTCGTTTCTCACCGCATCAATCGGTATTACTCAAACAAAAGAGGTAATTGAGATGAGAAAAAACGTAATTATCGTACTGTTCGTTTTCATTCCGTTATTTGTTCTCCTGCCTGCATGTGGAAGTTCCACAGCAGAAAAAGGCGACGATACATCTCCATCGCCGGAAAAACCGTACGAATTCGGAAGCCTTCCCGAAACCTTTTCGATCAAGCGTCCCGACAGCGTCGCAAGTGAACCGGAAATCGTCGCAGTAGTCGACGTCGATACAAGCATGTCTGCCGGCGGAACGGTTGCCGAGCCGCAAGTCGTCGACAATGTCTCTGATGGATACATCTATATAAAGAAATTCGTCAATTACATCCAGAGCGGAGTCACTGACGAGATGATGGATCTCATATTGGTCGATGCGCTCTATCAGCAGATAGTTGACTACATGAACGGAAACGGCGTTACTTCCATTCCCGCCGGTGTTCTTTCCGGAACCTATACGCAGGAAATGGCGAACAAGGCTTCTGATATCATAATAGGCTCGTACCCCGATACGATTGACGAAAAGGGGATGGACGACATCCGAAATAAGCAGAACGAATCGGCGGGAACTCAATTCACCAACAACAATATCATCAGCGCCAATCTCAATTCGCCCGATCTGACTGACGCTGACGGAGACGGATATCACTACACCATCACCTTCAGCAAATTTGATAACAGCCTGTTTGATAATTATTTGGAGTTGATTTCAGAAGTAGAAGATGATGACAGCAATAATGATTACACCATAAGCGACTGCATATCCGAGATAAAGTGGAACGCCGACAAAACAAGAACTTCACTCAAGAAAACTTACTCCATGGAACATGAAGATGGTATATACGCCGGCGAATTTTCCGTCATATATGACGCATCGGGCCCGTCAGCCGTCATGTACGTCGATACGACAATTACCATGACGCCGAATAACGGGGATCAGATAACAAAAACGCACCGACGGGCAAAAATCGAAAAAACCGGGGATAACAACGGAATCCGTCTTCATTCGTATTTCACGTCGATAGTATATAGAGCATCCGTGATACAATCCAAATCTCAATATCTCTTTGACGGCATCATCGATGACGACGGCGGATACCTTCAATATTCATACTGGACAATCTTCGACTCATACAACTATCAATACAAATACCGTGAACTTTTCAAAGACGAGGGCGAACTGGCCGGCCGGATCGAATACGATTTTACCGATAAGTTATGGCAGGTAACCGGCGGGTTTACCGATCCGGGGTACGGGTACAACAACATCTTTGAGTTTGATCTCGACGTGACAAAATTGAATATCAGCGGCATTACCGCAACGACCCTGTTTTATATTCTTCCGAAAAACACCGTGTATAATCCCTCTGATCCCGTTGCCTTTGAGGAACTGGTTTTGGGCAGCGGCGGGTATAACGCCGCCGATACCAGTCAGAATTTTGTAAACTTCTACGGCTATCGGGAACAGCTCGACGGGGCGGGATTATTCGCCTATCAGAAGGCGACGGAGACTTCACCCGCTTCATACACGCTGATCGAAGGGGCGTCACTCAGTTTTTAAGGGGACACCCGTGAGACATCGGGGATGCCCCTTGCGGATCGGGTCACTGTTTTAGGGCTGTAACTACGTCTGCCGGAAGCACGAAGCCGCCTCTGCTGCGAGGGCCATATTGTTTCCCTTGAATGATTTTCTTGACCGCACAGGTCATTTCGATTAATAGTTACGGATCAATATTCAGAGGCTATCTATGACCTGTCACTCCTGTTCAAAATCCCTGCCCGATGAATCAAAGTTCTGCATGTTCTGCGGCGCGCTGCTCGATGCTGATGCGGCGGTAACCATGCCCTTCGGCGGCGAGAACCGCATCGTAAGCTGCATGTTCGCCGATATCGCCGGCTTTACCAATATGTCGATGCACCTTAAACCGGAAGAGCTCGTCAACAGAATGAATCTTTTTTTCAAGATCGTCTCAGAGGCTGTCAGCGACTGGGGCGGCGTCATCAACAAGTTTATCGGCGACTGCGCGCTAGTCGTCTTCGGCGCGCCGCACGCGCATGAGAACGACCCCGCGCGCGCGGTCTATGCGGCCATCCGCATTCAGGAAAAACTTGATGAAACCAGTCTCAAGGCCACAATCGGAATTAATACGGGGCGTGTATTCTTCGGCATCGTAGGGAACTCCCTTCGTTCGCAGATTGACGTCTACGGGGCGGCGATCAATATCGCGCAGCGTCTGCAGGGGATCGCAGGTCCCGGAGAAATTGTGATAGGCGAATCCACCCGAAACGCACTGGGCGAAAGCCGCTCTTTTGAAGCGATGCCGAATCTTCAGCTCAAGGGACTCGATAAACCCGTAACCGCCTATAAACTGATTCTCCGCTCCGCCCCCCGCAATCAGCAGCATCGCGCCATTGTTCCCTCCGGGCGCAGCCTTATCGGACGCTCGTGCGAAACGGATCTATTCATTACAAAATTTAATAGTCCCGGAAATTCAATTATCAGAGGCGAGACGGGGATCGGCAAAACAACCCTCGCCCACGAGTTCGGACGCATCGCTGCAAATGCGGGCAAAGAACTCTTCGTTATCCGCGCCGAAACATTGAACGAGAATCTGGGGTACGGGATCATCAGAGAACTAATCGGAGAGCTTTTGACGGGAAACAAAGAGTTCGACACCTGTCTTATGTGGGAGGATCGCCTGAACGATCTTCTTCCCGAAGAGAGCCGGCTTTTTGTTCCCGTAATCAGACGGCTGCGCGGCGGCTCGTGCGAGAGTGAACCTTCGGCAGAGTACGATAATCAGTCGAGTGATTTCAAAATGATGCTTGGGCTTCTAGTCAGGCAGCTTCTCATAACGATGAACAGCCGCTCGCCGCTTTTCATAATATTCGAAGATCTTCACTGGTGCGACCAGCCGAGCCTCCAGATGCTTATTCCGGTTCTGCTCTCGTACGAAGAGACCGGAATTCACACAGTCTGCACATGGCGAATCCCTTTCAATTCTGAAGAACTCGATCTGCTTGCAAAAACCAACACTGACGAAGTTTCAGTGTACGACCTGTGCCCCTTCGGCATCTCAGAGATAAGCAATTATATCGCAGAGTATTTCGGTGTCAACGGTATTGACAGTGAGATTGCACTTCAGATCTTGAAGAAGACAGAGGGAAACCCGCTGTTCATCAGAGAACTGATGAAAACAGCTTTTGAGAAATCCGACGATCGTCTTGCAAGCCTTAAGGATCTTTCGAACATTCCCGAATCAATTCAATCGCTGATGATTTCCCGTTATGACAGTCTCAGCGAAAAGGAAAAATCCGTCCTGAGAACGGCAAGCGTCCTGGGCGCGGGCTTCAGCCTGAACGATATCTCCGCGTGCATTTCAAATCCTCTTCCCGAGCTTTACTCACTGATTGAAAAAGAGATTCTCGTGCGCGACGGGGCCTTCGACGAGGGTCCCTACCGTTTCATGCATACCTCGATGCGCGAAAGCGTGAATGCGACACTGCTGGTGAGCCACCGCCGCGATCTCAATATGAAAATTCTGGAATACTTTGAATCCTCTTACGACACGATAAGCGACCTGCGCATCGAAGAGCTTGCCCGCCTTTCAATCGATATCGAGGATAATGTTCGCATCTGGAAATATTCGCGCACAGCCGGCGACCGGGCCTTTGAACTATCGGCCCTAAATGAGGCGGCACACCATTTCCGAAACGCGATCGGTGCCGCAAAAAAAATTGCGGACAATGCGTCGGATATCATGCTGAAGCTTTCCAATGTCGAGCTGGGGCTCTTTCATGCCGATCAGACCATCGCAATTCTCGACGAATGGGCACGTGAATACAAAGGCTCACAAAATGAGGAGAGATTTCTTCAGTCGCTGCTGCTGCGCTGCAGGGCTCTCTATCTGAAGCTCATCGACGATGCCTCCTACCTTGAAAAGACTTCCACGGTACTTGATCAGGCCTACGATCTTGCCGTCAGAATTCAATCGGTGGAGGGGCAGCTTCGTGCGACAAAGATCCGGCTGGATCTGTGTGATTTCACTCCCGAACTGGCCGCGAAAAGGAGCGGGCTGAACCGGACACTTCTGGAACTTATCCCCCTGATAGAAAATGCCGAGCTGAAAATCGACGCGCGGATTCTTCTCTTAAGGATCTCTCCCCCGAACCTTGACGAGATGCTGACGCTGGTTGCGGACACGGAGAAGATGAACGATCCCGTTAAACTGATCGAACTGTATTATCTTACCGGCTGGGCAAATTTGGGTTTTTATCCCCTGCACCACGCGGTGGAAATACTCAACAAGGCGATTGTGCAGTGTAAACGCATCATGGTCAAACCCTATATGTATCCCACCGCATGCGCAATCGCTCATTCATACATGGGCAATTTTGAAGAGGCTGAAAAAATGCTGCCGCTCGAAGTTACCGGCGAAGGCAACGCATTTACTACCTGTTTTCAGCTTTGGGGCTACGCACTGCTCGATTACAGCAGAGACAGGTGGCTTGACGCCGCGAAAAAATTTGAACAGGTCATTGCGCAGGCGAAAATTCTGGAGCGCAGCTGGCTGCGCTTCTGGGCCATAGAGATGGCCTCGAAGTCCTACGCGAAAGCTGGGCAGACTGAGGGCTTATCCGCACGCATCAGCAGCTGGGAGTCTTCAGAAAAAAAGAGAATTGCCCAGTCACTTCTTGAGGGGATGCTCGCGGATAACGATGCGGTCAATTTCTTTGCCGATCTTGAACAGGCGATTTTAGATAAGACCGGGTGGTCAAAGCTCTACATGTGCGACATTCTTGATACCGCATGCAGGGGATGTATTCAGTTCGGAGAATTCGAAAAAGCACGGACCTATGCGAATAAGGCAATTGACCTGTGCAGCTATCTTGAATTCAACACAGGGCGCCGCCGGTTCGACCGGTACATTCAGCAGATTGAGCAATCGCTTTCAAAATAGCGGAAGGGGCGCCCGTGTCTTATTCAGTGAGGGTGCAGATCACATGGTAATCTCAACACGGTTGCCGTCGGGATCGGCGACACAGCTTTCAAAATAACCGTCGCCGGTCTCACGGGGGCCGCTGTACAGCTCGTATCCGGCCGCAGTGATTTTTTCGGTAAGGGCAAGAACCGCCTCGCGGCTGCCCGCAGAAAAAGCGATGTGGCTGTAACCCGTCGACCTGTCGATAACCGGACGCGATTCAAGTTCGACGTGATGCATCAGTTCGAGCGTCGCTCCGCCGTCAAACGAGATGAAGTAGCTTGAGAAACCCTTTGTGTTTCTGTATATCGTGTTGCTTTTTCCTCCGAAGAAGTTTGTGTAATATTCTTTCGCAGCCTCAAGATCTTTGACGTAAACGGCAATGTGGGTTATCTTAACTTTCATAATAGTATCCTTTATTCGATATTTCGAATCATTCGCATCAACTGATGAGATTTCTCTCAGACAGTGTGCGGAAGAGTGACATGTCATTCAACGTGGTATTTACACGGGCAGTCCGCAGATCTCTATCTGCGAACAGGATATCGGGACTCAGCAGATCTGGTTAAGCGAGGGGGATACTTCTCTTTCCATGCTGAACGAACTGGTAGGTATCCGTGAGCGGCTGCATTCCTGTTTTTGCGACACGAAAGCTTGCATACTTGTCGTAGCAGGCACGGATCATCGTGATTATATCGATAAGATTTGCAGGGCGCATCCGATCCATCGCAGCCTCCTTTATCCAGCCGCCTTTTACCTATTCCGGAACTACTGCCATGTCAAGCATTTCTCGGATAGAGATGACAAATCCGTCTGTTCCCCCCGTCTGAATAAGGATTTTACATCTACCGACAAAAATTGTTGTCAAAAAAAACGATCTGCTTTGCATGTACTGTACATTAGAATAATCTTACTGAATTTTCAGCCGCGCCGTCTTCGCACCGGTAAACCGGTATATGGAGTGATAAAATGATAAAGGCCCTTCCTTTTACAAAATCTCAGATTGAAAAAATTATCGAGCAGTATCCGACACCCTTTCATATATACGATGAAAAGGCGATGCGGCAGAATATCCGCAATCTGCAGAAAGCCTTTTCGGGAGTGCACGGTTTTAAAGAATTTTTTGCGGTCAAGGCGGCGCCGAACAACAAGCTGCTCGAAATCTTCCGCGAAGAGGGGCTCGGCGCCGATGCAAGCTCGCTTCCCGAACTTATTCTTGCCGAGAAAAGCGGCATCACCGGCGAGAACATTATGTTCAGCTCGAACAACACGCCTGCCGGCGAATATGCAAAGGCGGTCGAGCTCGGCGCGATCGTCAACCTCGACGACATCACTCACATACAATTTCTTGAACAGACCACCGGGCTTCCCGAGCTTCTCTCTTTCCGCTATAATCCGGGGCCGAGCCGCGGCGGCAACTCGATTATCGGCGCACCCGAAGAGGCTAAATACGGCTTTACACGTGATCAGCTCTTCGAAGGCTATCGCATCATCAAAGAGAAAGGGGTCAAACGGTTCGGCCTTCACACAATGGTTGCGTCTAACGAACTTTTTTCCTCTTATTTCGTTGAAACCGGAAAGATGCTGCTCGAACTGGTTCTTGAACTCAAGCAGGAGCTTGACATCGATATCGAATTCATCAACCTCGGCGGCGGCATCGGCATCCCCTACAAACCCGAGGATGAGCCCGTCGATGTGGCCGCGGTGGCTGACGGAATTAAAAAGCTCTACGAGAAATATATCACCGCCAACAATCTCAAACCCGTTAAGATTTTTCTCGAAGCCGGCCGCATCATCACCGGCCCCTACGGCTACCTTGTGACGAAGGCGATTCACCACAAGAACACCTACCGCCACTACGTCGGCCTCGACGCCTGCATGGCGAACCTCATGCGCCCGGCACTTTACGGCGCCTACCATCATATCACCGTCATGGGCAAAGAGAACGCCGAGCCGGAGATGACCTACGACGTGACCGGGTCGTTGTGCGAAAACAACGACAAGTTCGCGATCAACCGCAGACTGCCGAAGGTAGAGCGGGGGGATATCGTGGTAATACATGACGCCGGAGCGCACGGCCACGCCATGGGTTTCAACTACAACGGCAAGCTGCGCTCTGCCGAACTTCTTCTGCGTGAGGATGGGTCGGTCAGGCAGATCCGCCGTGCGGAAACGATTGACGATTATTTTGCGACTCTTGATTTCTGAAATAAATATCTTAAGTTCAATCACAACACAGGTGTTTTCCTTTTACAAAACAGGAAACACCTGTTATTTCCCCGCCTTCTGCCTGCCAATTAATTACAGCTTCGCCGCCAATTATCAACAGTTTTGCCGCCGATATTGATGTGATCCCGATCGGGTTTACTGGAATTATTTTCAATGGAAGAAAGTATTTTTTTCTTGACTATTTCCATTTTTCGTATTACTCTTACCGGTAGGAGTAATACCATGTACATAACCCAAAAAGGACAGGTTACTATCCCGATGCCGATTCGTGAAAAATATCGTTTTCTGCCCGATACCGAGATCGTTTTCAAAGAGGATAACGGCAGGGTGTATATCGAGAAAGCCCAGCCCGATCTTGTCAAAGAGGGGCCCTTCGATTATGTGCGGGGGCGGGCCGACAGCACACTGTCAACCGCAGAAATCATGAAACTGACACGCGATATCGAAGCATAACGATGAAGCCCGTTCTCGTCGATTCTAACGTGCTGATCGATATCTTTACAGACGACAAGAGGTGGTTCAAGTGGTCAAGGGATACGTTGACCTATCTTGCCCAGATGACCTCACTTTATATTAACCCGGTAATTTACACAGAGATATCAATCGGTTTCTCTCGAATCGAAGAGTTCGAACGATGCCTCGATATTCTTCCGCTGAAGATGGCACAGCCGCCGAAAGAGTCACTTTTCCTTGCCGGAAAAGCCTTTCTCAACTACCGCAGAAATTCCGGAACAAAGAGTTCAACACTGCCGGATTTCTTTATCGGCGCCCACGCCGCACTCAACGGGTGGGATATTGCAACTCGTGACCCGGGCAGAGTGAAATCATATTTCCCAACTGTCGGATTGATCTCGCCGTAACCCTGTTTATTCCCATCCTGCAGCACTCATGTGAATAACACTCAGGCATAATATCCAATCCCTGCAATCAAGTTCTTCACGTCAATGTATGTGGCGGCATTCAAGTAAATTTGTGTACCTCAATCAGGACAAAAAAAATCCGCCGGTAGCTCGGCGGATTTTTTTGTCTTACATGTTTGCGCTTTACATCAATACGCCATGATCTTGCTGACTTTGAAGCCGGCTTCAACCTCTGTGTACAGCATGTTGTTTGCCAGATCAACACTTCCGATAATCTGATCGACGCCCTTCACCGCTGAGAAATAGAGCGTATTGCCGTTGATCGAGAAGTCGGAGATTTCCAGATTGGCGCTGGCGATATCGCCGACCAGAACATCCTCAAGAGTATCAGGTGCGGTGAGGCTTGCACGTTTGATCGTATAGAAACCTGTTTCACTGCCGTCAGCGCCCAGTTTAGAGCAGCTGAAGTAGATATAACCTTCACCCATCTCGATCTTGACCGGCTGGTACTTGCCGCCTTTAAAAGCTGCGGGTATTTTAAGATCGGGGTTGCCCTCAGCATCGAAAAGTTTCATGAACGAGAGCACCGAGCTGCATTTGCCCGCATCGGACCAAACGATCTCGTTTGTGAGTCCCCAGACCGAGCCGTCTGACGCTGCATTCAGCGATTTCGAATAGCTTATGTACGTTTCAACTTCGGGTTTGGTCAATCCGAACAGATCCATAATCAACTGGGGTGCATATATGCTGGTGGTCGAAGTTGAGCCTGAGGGCCAATATATATCGTTAATTTTCTTCAGATCGGCACTATCGAGCACCTTCAACGCTTCTTCATCTTTCAGCGCAAGTTCAGCTTCGGTAAGGCCGAGAGAGCACTTAGTATTCACTACCGCAAGAGTAAGGGTTTTAGACTTGCTCGGATATACCGTACATGCCTTAAATGCATCCAGGAGCGCTTTTGTGTCGAGAGTTGTACCGCTATAGTATTTTGCGGGCCACTTCTTATCGAAACTTGAAGTAGCAGAGTTCCATGCGGTTAAGTCAGTATCGATAAAATCCTGAATGAATGCTGAAGCAGCATTCTGAATTTCATGAGTTTTTACTGAATAGTCCGAACTCTTTGCCGCGAAAATACCTGATTTTCCGCCGATGTTGTCGCCCGAAAAATAGACGGTATTGGTCTTAGGACTGATAGTGTAAGCCGAAATGAAGGAATAGCCTGTCGCATAGTAGATGTTTTTGTAATTGCCCGGATCGTCAACAGGGATTGCACGCAGGTAGCTCGAAAAATCAGTACCGCCGCTGCTGTAGGCAAAGACCTTCGCGAACAGATAGGAGCCGTCAGCCGAAACGAAGAAATCCTCATAAGCTATATTATCGCGGGCCGCCGCCATCGGGGTTGATTCGCCGGTTTCAGGGTCGAAACGGTAAATGGCAGTCGAAGAAGCGACGCCTCTGAACTCCAATGAGGTGAGAATATAGTACATCCTTCCATCTTTATCAAAGAGTACGCATGGCTTACCGGAATCCATGCTCTCATACAGATACGACCATGTTCCATCTTCGCTTTTAAGGATGTCGACGAACGAACCGTCAGCCTTGATGCAGATAAACTTTCCAACCTTGTTTTCCACAGAAGTGCCGGCCATATCGGTAGTATCATCTGCGCCAGCCATACCGGTTGTCTCGGTTGTCTCAGTTGTCTCAGTTGTTTCAGTTGTATCCGTTTCGTCCGCTCTGAATACATTCTTCACATATCCCTTAACTGCGGTGAATACCTTAGCGGTAACCGAAGCACCATCGCTCGTTGCATCAGCGGGTGCAGCCGGATCAACAGGTGCACTCGGATCGGTCGTAGCAGTAGTTGAGGTGAGAATGAGGTCCTGGTCGAAATACACATAGATTTCGTCAGAATTGGGAGACTTTGCGATATACTCGACTTTGGGCCATGTGGAAACAGTAACCCCCTCCTCAAGAGCAAAGAGTGACTCTACCGTGCCGTCCTCAAGTATTTTCGAAAGTGATGAAGTGGCATCCATCTCCTCTCCCTCTGAACGGGAAGAGCCGCCTGAACCGGCCGCAATTGCCTTGGCGCCGGAAAGGTTGAATTTCAGCGCTACCTTGGCATTTATGGGATCATCGTCGTCGTATCCGCCGTCATCAGGATCTCCTGAACTGCTTCCATCACTTGAAGAAGCCCCGCAAGAAACCATCATGCTGGTCGCGCTAATCAAGAGCATTGCAAGCAATACTCTTAACCATTTGTTTTTTTTCATGGTAAATCGCTCCTTATAGAATTGTAAGTGCTTTACGTTCAAACACCCTGGGCAATACTTCGCGCATTGACATAATGGGTACAAAATTACTGACTCTGTTCTGTGCTCAAAGCGCCGTGTGTTTTGCGTAAAAAAAGGTGTTGATGACAAAGTCAGTAAAAAACGGTCGGTCAAATCATCAACACCGGTTTCTTATTACACTAATATTGTAGTTCTTGTCTTCCTGACTTATAAGAAGTTAAGAAAAAACGGGGGGGGGTAAGATCGAAGAGGTATTTCCGGTCATCAACAGCCGCTCTGAAGCCGGATTACCTACTCAAAACGACGAATAAAGAACAAAACGGCAGAAAATTGAGCCGGCAACGAAGCAATGACTGCTTTTTCGAACCCGGATTCATATTGAAGAAAATCTCAAAAGTGTGTTCATTTACTGTGATGCGGCACATTTTGTCTTCCTTACTTATAAAAAGAGAAGAAAAAATGATTTCATTTTCTCGGACAAATTCAGGAGTCAGCACGTTCCGCATTTTTTTGCAAAAATTCACGCCTGAATTCTGCCGGGGATATCCCGGTTCTTTTTTTGAATTCTTTGTAAAACACAGAGAGGGAGTTGTAGCCCACCTCAAGGGCAATTTCAATGATTTGCAGTTCAGGATTGTCACCCAGCAGACGCTCAGCCTCTCTTACTCTGTTGTCATTGATATAATTGGCAAAAGTGGTCTTCATGTACGAATTCAGCAGCTCGGAAAGCTGGTGCTGCCGCACATTCACCCTTTCGGCAAGCTCAGAGAGGGTGATCTTTTCCTTATAGATCTTTTCCCTGCCAATCAGAAAATCGAGCCGGGCAATCACCGTCGAGATATCCAGTCCCTGCAGCTGGGTCTTCAGGTACTTATCCCGCTCAATATCAGAATTAAGATAAACCATTTGCTCCGGATGTTTACGGCTTGTAGCGTATATTGTAATAAGATAAACTGAAGTCAGCACACGCATCTCATCGGTGAAATTCAGTGAGAGGGCGGTATCAACCGGCCAGAACAAAGCGGCGGACGTACAAAGAAGATAGGTAAAAACCATCCCGATAAATATGATGTTGTTTTTCGGATATTCCGCCAGAAGGGGAACCACTTTTTTAAGACACCATGCCATGTACATAACAGTTGAAAATGAGGCAGCCACTATCGAATAAAAGTAGATCCTGCCATGTCCAATAGACAACTCGCCGCTGTCTTCACCCTGTACTCCCGCGTTTGTGAAGACGAGCAGCAGATAGACGATGACATACAGAACTCCCGGCAGAAAATGAAGAAAATAGAGTTTCGTCAGGGGGGAACGAGCCGAAACCACAGAATGACAGTACCCGTAGTGGAGTGCGCCGTGGAAGAAAAACAGCATGAATCCGACTGACTCAAGAACGTTACCCCACTTCAGATGAACGAGGGGCAATTCAGAGCGTAAAAACATCTCATTTTGGGGGATACAGTAAAGCAGATAGCTTATCAGCTGATAAGCACCAATACACAGAAGCAGCAAAACGATGAAATAGTCCTGAATTGTGTGTTTCCTCTCGACCAGTTTACCGCAGACAAGGACTATCGAAAACAAAACACCGAAAATAATAAACAAATCTTTAAAACTGTTAATTTCCATTTTGATACTCTGGTACTTATCGCAAACTTATGCGCTAAACTCGTGCTGACCCAGGCATTTAAAAACACAAGCTGGAAAATGCAAACTAATTTCTCCAAAACATTTTTCGTAATATCGTTTATTTTATTTTTGATTATACCGATTTGTGCTCGAAATTTTCAACCAAATTCCTCCGCACCAGTTGATCGCTATAACACTCTTTTCATTCGATTTGCGTAAAGCTTAGTCGATTAGGGCAGCTTAAGAATCGGTTAAGCCACTCATGCGGATTTTTGAATTATTCAACATGCTTTCATAAGGGAACCTCGATTAATTAGAGTTTGATGTTCCCTTGAGGTCACAAACAGCGGAAAAATCAGCATTTTTCATCTGCAATTAAGTGAAAATGCTGATATCTCAAGGTGACCATAAGTTAAAACGGTCTAACCATTTCGCAAACCGCTATAGTTGTTCAGAAAAAAAAGGGGGGGAAGCCGCTGCTCTTTGACTGCGGTTACTCAGGCAACCCGCATGCATCAGCGGAAGCCGGAATCACCGCAGTCAGTATTGTAAAAATTCGGCAGTACGACGGGACCGATGAAGCGGGTGTGCTCCGATCAAATGTAACAAGTCGGCAAATCCTTACTGCTGTAATTCAATTATATTAAAAGATTTCTTCGTCCAATCCGGATAAATACGGTATTTTTTGCCTGCCTGGAAATCCTGGGATATTTCACCGTAAAACTCGAGCATACTTGAAAGCCTGTACCGCAGTAAAAACTTGTGTGTTCCCGCCGCGACGGCATAATCCTTTTCAAGCAGTCCGAACGGCAGTTTGGCCTTCTGTCCGTCAATTGACTCAACCTGAACCGCATTATCCATTACCACATGAGCGAGGGGCGCCCCCTGCTGAACATTATGATATGTAGCGCATGAAACAAAAAACAGCAAAAAGATTAATAGTATTCTCTTCATAAAACCTCCGGATAACAAATTTGCGTAAACATGTAAGCATTATAACATACTGTCAATAAATATTTAAACCTTAAAATGCATTATCAATTCTTCCGATCCGGCAGTGTTAAAGAAATCCCGCTCAGCTGATATAGTTCAATATCAATTCGACACATTTTTCAAGATCAGTTTTGCCTGTATCTATCGCAAGATCATAATTTTCCGCATCGTGCCACTCGGTTCCCGCAAAGGTCCTGCAGTAGACAGATCTTTCTTTATCACTTTTCTCGATCATCCTGTCCGCATCTTCTTTCGTTATATCATACAGTTTCTGAAGCCGTCCGCTTCGAAACTCCTTCTGCGCATGAAGAAATATGCCGACATGCCCGGGATAATCACGAAGAATGTGAAATCCGCAACGGCCGATAAAAACCGCCGGGCGTCTTTTTGCGATACGCTCGATAATTTCGGATTCCTTTTCAAAGACATCAATGTCAGTGGGAGGCATTATCTGACGGGGAGGAATATAAATCTCGGGAGTATATGCGCTGTACTGCAGAAATGTCTCCCAGAACGAGAGTACGCGCTCATCACGTGAAGTCAGATCCTCTTCCAATACCGCGAGTTCTTTGGCGGTCCTGCGGATTATCTCACGATCTGCGTAAAACAAGTCCAGTCGTTTCGCAAGCTGCTGCCCGACATATGAGCCGCCGCTTCCCAGCTGCCGGCTGATTGTTATCTGAAGCTGCACACTTTTCTTCATCACAATTCCCCCCATTTACAAACTTTTATCAGAGGGGTAAATAATACAGCGAAAGGGGAGAAAAGGCAAGGATCGGACGGCGCCCCGCTTCTTTTATCAGGAATTCAGGTTCGCGTAAAAATCTTTCGCCACACGAAGGTCCCGACACTAAGAACAATAGAGCTGAAAAAATTTATAAGGTGAGAGCCGAAGCCGGTCGTCACGGCATCCTGCAGGCTCATGCCGACCATCATGAAGCCGCCGGTCCACCCCGCCTCGAGTGTTCCGAAACTGCCGAAGCTGTTGATAGGCAGAACGTTGGTAAGCACCGCACCGGTCGAGCCGAGAAGTCCGTCGTTATAGGGGATGCCGATTCCGAAGGCAAGAATCGAGAAATAGAACATTGTGTAAAGGGCAAGCCATGTCATAAGGCTGGTAAACGCGAGAGGCAGGATATCGCGCATAGTGCTGTAATTCTCAAAATCGTGTACCGCCTCGCGCAGTTTGCCGCCGGCTTTTTCAATGAACGCAATCCTGTCAAGACGCAGAATTTTGCAGACCAAATCGAACAGACGGACACTGATGCGCAGAAAGGCCGGCATACAAAAAAGTGCGGCAAGCGAAGCGAGCGCGAGTGAGACTGCGGCCGCGACCATCACCACAGAGACGCTGCTGCCGAAGTGAACAAAGAATGTAACGATAAAGACCCCCGCGACAATAACCAGATCGAGAAATCTGGTAGCAAGAAGGGCATGCAGCCCGTTCGAAAAAGGAACCTTGGCGATTCTGTTTGCGTAATAGATGAATGTAAGCTCACCGGTACGGGCGGGAAAGACCATGTTAAAGAAATTGTGGTATGACGAGACTGCCCACTGCTCGGCAAGAGTTATGCCGGTACTCTTCAAAATTATATTGAAACGCACCGCTTTGAAAAAAGTCGAGACGCAATAAAGCAGAAGACACAGACCGACATACTCGACTCTTACGGAGGCGAACGCCGCCATCGTGCGGGGAATGTCAATCTGAGACAGAAGCATCCAGATACAGAAAACCGAGAAGAGCAGAAACAGCAGTGAACGAAGACTCAATATTCTCTTCTTGCGCTCGCTGATTATCTCCTGACCGCCTGAATAATTTTTATCAGCCATGGTTACTCCGCATAATTATTCTAGCGCTTCGAACTTTGTTTCGCACTGCCCCGCTTTTTAACTGCGGCGCCTGACGCCGCGCCGCTGTCATTGCCTTTAGCCGGAGAGGCTGAGGTTGATGCGGCAGTGCGCCTGCTTTTTTGTGCAGCTCCGCCGGCGAAGGCTCCTGCTCCGCCGCCGTGTGAACTTTCAAGCAGCCGTACTCTGTACTGGATATCCTCAAGAATGCGGCGGTTCACAGAGAAAAGATCGACGATCAGCGCAGTTATGAGCAGAAGAAAGCCGAGCAGAATACAGACGCCTGAGAACATCACCGACTGGATGTGTCCCTTTCCCTCGCCGACAATAAAATTGTAGAGATACCAGCCGCCCGAAATCAGACCAGCTATCACCGAAAAAATGCCGAGGCGCGCAAAAAATTTGAATGGCTCGTAAATAATATAAATTCTAAAAATTGTAATGATCGATTTTTTTATATATCCGTACATGCTCTTCATGAGACGCGAGGGACGCAGCTCTTCGTTGGTACGGACCGGGACCCACGTGATAGCGACGTTGCGAAGTCCCGCCTGAATTATCGTCTCAAGGGTATAGGTGTAGTGGTTGAATACGTTCATCTTAAGCGCCGCGTCGCGCGTCATCGCGCGAAAGCCGCTGGGCGCGTCGGGAATGTCGGTATTGCTTGCCATGCGCACAACCCCTGATCCGATTTTCTGCAGAAGTTTTTTCAGCGGAGAGAAGTGTCTGATTTTCGAAATCGGGCGCGCTCCGACAACAATGTCGGCCCTGCCTTCAAGAATCGGAGCGACCAGCAGGGGGATATCATCGGCACAGTACTGGTTATCCGCATCGGTATTCACGATCACATCGGCGCCCTTCGCGATAGCCTCGTTGATTCCCGCCATAAAAACGTGTGCGAGACCGCTGTTGCGTTTGAAGCTGATAACATGATCGACGCCGCACTGTCTGGCCACCTCAACAGTGTTGTCGGTGCTGCCGTCGTTGATAACAAGCCACTCAACCTCCGAGAAGCCCTCAACTCTCCGGGGCAGTTCAGCAAGAGCAATCGGAAGTGTCTTCTCTTCATTATAGCACGGTATTTGGATTATCAGTTTCATGCGGACTCCCTGAAGTGATTTTTTTGCAAATCTTCTTGCCGAAAAATATATCGAAATGATTCAATCGTCATTGTGCAATAACTAATTCGATGTGCAAGAGGTTTTCATGACTTACTATCTTGAAGCGCTCAGAAAATACGCGCTCTTCACCGGCAGGGCCGGTAAAAGGGAATACTGGTACTTTCTTATCGCAAACGTGATCATCGCGTTTGTGCTGGGGACGATCGAAAGCATTTTTCGTCCGGGCACAAGTATCAATACGAGCATCCTCGGGGCGGTCTACAATCTCATTATTTTTATTCCCACGCTTGCGGTGGGCATGAGACGAATGCACGATATCGACAAAAGCGGATGGCTTTACTTTATTCCGATATACAACCTTATATTGGCTTGCAAAGAGGGCACACGCGGATCAAATCAGTACGGTGAAGAACCCCTTTTAAAGTAAGACAGGCATAATAGACGCAGCGCCGTGACGGCTGCACAGGAAGATCTCTGAAACGCCGTATACCGGTCTTACCCTTACCGCACTTCATCAGATCCCCAGATAAGCCTTGCGAACAGCCTCATTTTTCAGAAGGTTGGAGGCGCTGTCTTCGAGGGTGATGCGACCTGTCTCCATCACGTAGCCGCGGTGGGCGCTCTTGAGAGCCATGTTCGCATTCTGCTCGACGAGAAAGATTGTTGTGCCGCTCTCGGTATTTATCTTTCTGATTATCTCGAAAATCTGCATCACGATTATCGGGGCCAACCCCAGTGAGGGCTCATCGAGAAGCAGTAACTTCGGTCGGGCCATCAGGGCTCGCGAAATCGCAAGCATCTGCTGTTCGCCCCCCGAAAGGGTGCCGCCTGTCTGCGTCCGCCGCTCTTTCAGACGGGGGAAAAGCGAAAAGACATAATCTATATCTTTTTTTATCCCCTCCTTGTCGCGCCGCAGATACGAGCCCATATCAAGGTTTTCCTGAACAGTGAGGTAGGGAAAAATGCGCCGCCCCTCGGGAACCTGCACTATGCCGAGCTGCACGATTTCGTCGACCGCGAAGTCGTTTAGCGGTGAACCGTTGTACGTAACGGTACCCGACTTGGCCGGCTGAACGCCGCATATCGACATAAGTGTCGTCGATTTTCCCGCGCCGTTCGCGCCGATCAGCGTCACGATTTCGCCCTCTCTGATTTCAAGAGAGACGTTTTTCAACGCGTGAATATTTCCGTAGTAGGTGTTGATATTTTCAAGCTTCAGCACTGAGATCCTCCCCCAGATAGGCTTCGATTACTTTCCGGTTGCTGCTGATTTCGGCGGGGGTTCCGGTGGCGATCAGTTCGCCGTAATCCATAACGTAAATGTTTTCAGCGAGGCTCATGACCAGGTTCATGTCGTGCTCAATCAGAAGCACTGACAGATTCTCCTCGTCGCGAAGACGCACGATCAGATCGTTCAGTTCGCCTGTTTCATGGGGATTCATACCGGCCGCCGGCTCATCAAGAAGAAGAATGAAGGGATCCGTGGCGAGGGCACGCGCGATCTCAAGGCGCCGCTGGGCACCATAAGGAAGATTCTTCGCAAGATCATTGACGTGCTTCTCGAGTCCTATTTTTTTTAAAATAGAATAGCTTTCGTCAACCGTGCGCTTCTCCTCTGCTCGGGTTTTGCGGTCACGCAGTACCGCACCGATAATCCCCGACTTGAGGCGGCAGTGGCGTCCCACCATGACATTTTCAAGCACGGTCATATTCTGAAACAGCCGTATATTCTGAAATGTTCTCGCGATTCCCTTCGAGGTAATCTGATCCGGACGCAGGTGCTCAACGCGCAGCGGCTTTGAGTTTTCGGGAAAAACCCTGATCTCACCACCTGTAGCGCGGTACATGCCGGTAATGCAGTTGAACAGTGTCGTCTTTCCCGCTCCGTTGGGGCCGATGAGCGCCACTATCTGTTTTCTGTTAAGCATGATCGAGACTTTCTCGACGGCCTTCAGTCCGCCGAAATAACGGCAGACATCTTTGACTTCAAGCACCATCTCACGCCTCCTTTGTCTGGACGTTGTTGTTGAAATTGTAGTGTTTCTTTTTCATATCAACAATTCCGCCGGGACGAAAGATCATCATTAGGACGAGCACAACACCGTAGACCAGCATGCGCAGTTCCGAGAACGCGCGCAGCGATTCGGGCAGTACGGTCAGAATCAGCGCCGCGACCGTCACCCCGAGAATGGATCCCATCCCCCCTAACACGACAAAGCAGAGGATCACAATCGACTCCCACAACGTAAAGCTCGCTGGATTGATAAAAGTCGTCTTAGCCGCAAAGAGCACACCCGCGAAGCCCGCCCACGTCGCGCCCAGCGCAAACGAGGTCAGCTTCGTCATGGAAATATTTATGCCCATCGCCTTAGAGGCTATCTCGTCCTCGCGCAGCGCCTGCCAAGCCCGGCCGATGCGCGAATTTTCAAGCCGATAAACAATGAAAAGCGTCAGCACCGTCATGCCGAGAATTATCAGATACATATATATCGATGCCTGCTGCAGTTTCAGATGCATCCCGAGAAATCCCGGACGGGCAATACTGCGTATGCCGCTCGGCCCCTGGGTAAGCACGCCGAAGTTTTCAAGAACGAGGCGCGTAATCTCGCCGAAGGCGAGCGTCACTATGGCAAGGTAGTCACCGCGAAGGCGCAATACCGGCAGAGAGAGAATCAGCCCGAAAAGCGTACTGATCAGAGCCGCTATCGGAAGAGATATCCAGAAACCAAGACCGAAGTTGACATTCAAAAGCGCATAGGTATAGGCGCCTACGGCATAGAACGCTACGTAGCCGAGATTGAGCATGCCGCCAAGACCGACAACCACATTGAGTCCGACCCCGAGCATTACGTAGATCAGCGCCGTCGATAGCACCGTTACCTGATAGAGTGAACCCACGAAGGGGAAGACCGCGAAAATGACGAAGATGATACCCATTGAGGGATACATATACTTCGGATCGTGAAACAATGCAAGGTTAATCTGCCTGCGCTCGCTTCCCGCGCGGGCATCGCGCTTTCTGATGAAATAGCGCCACATAAAAGAGAGAATGAAAGTCGCAATTCCCAAAAAGACAACGTAGTTCCAACGCCAGGTGATCGTCCGGTTAATGGTGTTTACTTTTACCACTACAAGAGGCAGGGTGAAAAGCATAAACCACAACGCCGTTAAAATTGATTTTGTACACTCTGAAAGTACAAATCCCCAGGTCGGGCCGAAGCGTTTTATAAAAAATGAATTCAGTTTTTTTTCGTTCATCTGTAGCCTACACCTTCTGATTTTCTGATTTGCCCAGAATTCCTTCAGGCTTGAAAATCAATATGATTATGAGAAATATAAAGGCAAAGGCATCCTCATAATCGCTCGAGATGTAGCCGCTGCCGAAGCTCTCGGTGAGACCGAGAACCAGCGAACCGAGCACCGCCCCGGGAATGCTTCCGATTCCGCCGAGCACCGCGGCAACGAAGGCCTTGATCCCAGCGAGAAATCCGATATAGTAGTTCATCTGACCGGTGTTGGCACTGATCATGACGCCGCCCAGAGAGGCAGTCGCCGCACCGATAAGAAATGTGATCGAGATAATCCTGTTAACATTAATGCCGATCAGCTGAGCCATCGTCTTGTCCTGCGATGTGGCGCGCATTGCTTTGCCGATGCGGGTGAATTTTATAAGAATCGTCAAAAGAACCATGACGACAACTGTCGTGAGGATAATAATAAACTGGCTCGAACTGATTACATTTCTGAAAGGCTCAAGCGCTTTGATTTCGGGAAGCAGCGCGGGATAAGGAAGAAAATCGGGTGTCTGCAGCACAAGCACAAGATTCTGCAGAAATATTGACACGCCTATCGCACTGATAAGCACCGACAGACGGGCCGCGTTACGAAGCGGTTTATAGGCGATTTTTTCCATCGTGTACGCAAAGGCCGAAGCGACGGCGATTGCAGCGAGCAATGAGAGGAGAAGATTCACGTACATATTAGTTCCGGGCATGGTATACGAAATAACGGTCGAAACGATCAGCGCCGTAAATGCACCGATCATGTAAATCTCACCGTGCGCAAAATTGATTAGCTGCACGATGCCGTATACCATCGTGTAACCGAGGGCGATCAGTGCGTAAATGCTGCCCTTCGCCAGCCCTCCGAGAAGAAGCCCGATAAAAAGATCCAACTGCATGATGCCTCCAATATAACGCAGATGAAGCTCCGGCGTCATCTGCGTGACTATAAGGAACTGAGAATCGCTTCGCTCCTCTCAATAACAAAATACGGGAGCGGCTGCTCCCGTATTTTGACTTTCCTTATTTCACTTCAACGTACTTGCCGTCTTTGACCTGATATATCGAAAATCCGATACCGATCGCATCACCGCGCTCGTCAAATCCGATGGTACCGAGAGTCGTATCAACCTTTTCTGAACGAAGGGCGGCAGCTATTGCCGCAGGCTCAGTAGAGTCAGCCTTGTCGATGGCATTGAAAAGAGCCAGCGCCGCCGCATAGGCGTTGATGTAGAATGCGCCGTGCTCGGTGCCGAATTTATCCTGATGAGCCTTGATGGCCTTCTGAGCGATCGGGCTTGAAGTGGTATCGATCGGACCTGAAGCGTAGACGCCTTCTGCAAACTCACCGGCTACTTTGATGAAAGTATCGTCCTTCACGCCGTCATCCGAGATAAAGGGGAGATTCATTCCCTTCTTCTTCATCTGAGTGACGATCTTCGAAGCCTCGGGATGGTATCCGCCGTAGATGATACCTTCGGCGCCGGAAGCTTGGATCTTGTTGATGATCGCGTTGTAATCAACCGCCCCGGGAGTAATACCTTCAAAAAGAACTACTTCCGCCTTTCCGCCCGCTTCGATGAAACTTTTTGCAAATTCAGCGAAGCCCTTGCCGTAGTCGCCCTTATCGTGAATGACGGCAATTTTCTTGAGGCTGAGTTTGTCGGTTGCAAAATCGACATCCAGCTTCGCCTGCGCGTCATCCGGAGCGATTGTTCTGAAGAAATTCGGATAATCGCCGCTCTGTGTCAGAGGGGGATTCGTAGCCGAGGGGGAAATACAGATTATCTCTGAATCATTGTAAATGCCGAGGGCTGCTTTGGTCGCGCCGCTGCAGATGTGTCCGATAACCGCAACTACCTTGTCACCGACAAGTTTTGTCGCGGTGTTTGTCGCAACTTCGGGTTTGCACTGGTCATCCTCGATTACCAGGCGGATCTGCTTGCCGTCGATTCCGCCGGCGGCATTGATCTCTTCAGCCACGAGTTTTACCGCGTTAACGGTGGGAAGCCCGTAAGATGCGAGGTCACCGCTGTGTGCACCCGCCACACCGACAACGATCTCTTTTACGCCTGAACTTTTACCACATGAAGAAAAAATCAGGGCAAGAGCGACGAGAAGAATTGCAGAAACTTTTCTCGAAATTCTCATTTTGTATCCTCCAAAAATGGGCGCATTACAAAAAAGCGCCTTTGTACAATAGAGCCGCCTGTACAACAGACGGACTCTTATCTATATTCTGGGCATGGTAGCAATTTCAAAGAAAAGCAATCAAATATTTTTTTAAGGGGGGGGATGTTTTATTTTCGTTGATTACGCCGCCGATTGGCGCTTTTACCGAAATATCCGGCAAAAGCAGTCAATTTTCCGTAAGTTACCAACTTGTGAAATTTGCGCAATTCGCGCGAAGGGGGGGGGGAAGCCGCCTCTTTCGCCCTCGAATCACCAAAACACGTAATTTCAGGGATAGATATACTGCCAATCCCCGTTCACCAATTTATAGAAGAAAATCGTACCCGCCGCATCGCCGAACTCATCAAAACGCGTCACCCCCATCGTGCCCTGATACTCTTTCTTGAGAAGTTCCGGTATAAAAACAGAGGCCTTGACCGAACGCGTAGTGTGCAGCGTCACAAGAAGTGAATTCGCAAGATCATACATTATCGGGACGAAATACTCATGGGTATCTTCTCCGAATCTTGCCCTGTACGAAGCTATAAACTTGCCGTGGAGGGGATTGTCCGTAAATTTGACATGGCTTGCCATGAAGATCCCCCCGTTCTGCGACCCGAGTGCCTGCAAAAAAATCTTTCCCCTGGTCCAGGGGGTGATCATCACGGGAATACCCGGCTTAATCGCACGGATATGCTGAATCAGAATACCCGTCTCCCGCGGAAGCCCGCCGGCCAGAATATATACCGCATCATACTCATTAGTTTTCAGCAGCTCCATCGCCGCACCGGTTCCCGCCGAGGTTCCCGAATACGCGACCTTTTCGACCGCGATTTTGTCCGCGTACTTGGTGAAGAATTCAGCGGAGGGTTCAGTATAATTGTAATTGTACTCACTTTCAACAAGCAGAAGTATCTTTCCCGCTTTAAAATATCCCTGCAGAAAAGATGCGATCTGCTTCTGCTCCTGTTCAAGATCCGGGATATTTCTGATGATATTGTCCATTTTCGCGCTGAACCGGGTGGTGGAAGGCCCCACAAGCGCGTGGACGAGGCCGGGTCTTGTTTTGATATCATCCTCGATGGTCAGGACATTTGTCGATCCCGAAAGAATTATCAGCATATCGACCTTATCCGCAGTCGAAAGATAGGTCTCTTTCATCTTCTCGACAGCCCAGCTGTCATCGACAGGAAGAATTTTCAGAGAAATGCCATGTGGATATTTCTTTTTGTATTCTTCATAGGCCAGAGTGATCGCATTGAAGGATTCGACGCCGACCTGCGCGTTTTTCCCTTTGAAATTACCGATCACCCCGAGCACAAAAGTACTTCGCCTGATATACCAGCCGCGAATCAGAAAAACCGATACAACAGCCAGAACCAGCAGCACTGCAACGGCAAAGATTTTACGGTTTATCATAACTCTGCAGACTCCTCTTTTTCGGGAATTTCCATAACTTTTTTTACCTCACGCGAAAGTTCCGTGAGCGTATAAGGTTTTTGAAGAAATCCCGCCGCCCCGTTTTCAAGAATCTGCGAGACGCGCTGATCCTGCTTGAAACCCGAGCAAAGTATGACCCGCACACGGGGGTTACTATGCTTCATCTTCTGATACGCCTCGTATCCTGAAAGGTGCGGCATCACCATGTCGAGCAGCACCACCCCGATTTGATCACTCATGCCGCAATAAATACTGACACACTCGTTTCCATCGGCGGCGTTCCATACCGTATATCCGCAATCCAGCAGAAACGAAGAGGCGACAGTGCGCATGACGCTGTCATCATCCGCGATAAGCACCCCGCCCTCTCCCCGCTCAAAATTGTCACCGTCCCCCCCCGCCCGAAACGAATCTTCGAAAGATCCCGCCAATTCGGGAAGATACACGCTGAACGTGGAGCCCCTGCCCGGCTCTGAATAAACGTCAATAAAACCGGAATGGTGTTTTACAATGTTGTACACCATCGACAGCCCCAGACCGGTTCCCTCCCTCTTTGTGGTGAAGAACGGCTCAAAGATCTTCTGAATAATCTCACGGCTCATACCGACCCCTGTATCGGCAACTGATACCTTCCAGTAGGTCGTCGATGTGCTGCCGGCATGGCGCGAGCGGAACGAGGCGTCAGAAAACAGGCGCCTGACGGAAATATTTACTGCACCCCCCTCCTGCCGGGCTTCAGGCCGCATAATTGTCATCGCATGTGCGGCATTAATGACAAGATTCAGAAAGACCTGCTCGAGACGTGCGGCGTCCGCATTGATATTAGCCGCTTCCGCGGGAAGATCCATTTCAATTGTAACGCTTTTGAGAAGTGTTCTTTCGGCCAGCTGTTCAACATTGAGTAATATAGTATTCAAATTTACCGGACTCAGTTTCAATTCACGCTTTCGCGAGAGGGTGAGAATCTGCTGTACCATCTCCGCGGCACGCAATACCGATTCGCGGATCAGTTCCTGATATTTTCTCAGTTTTTCAATGTCAAAATCCGGCTTCTGGATAAGAAACCCCATCATCTCCACCGAAGCGGAAATTCCGCCGAGCATATTATTGAAATCATGCGCGAATCCACCGGCCAGGTTTCCGATCATCTCCATCTTCTGGGACTGCTGCAGCTGCAGATCCTTGCGCATATCCTCTGTGACATCCTGAATGATCACAACCCCGCCGTTATAGCCCGACAAAAGAAGCGGCGAGAAGGTTATGTCGTAGTATGAGGCGGTATTGTTTTCAATTACAGAGAGTCCTCTCCACGAAAACGGGGTATGACTTCGCAGCACGCTCATGATCTCGCCGGAAACATCGTGAAGACAGCGGTAGAGACTTATCGCGTCGGGCAGAAGAATCTCTTTATCATGCGGCCAGCCTGCAAGATTTTTCGCGGCATCATTCCAGTGCACAATTTTTGCCTCCGCATCGACGACAAGCATTGCTGCGGGAACCGCATTGATTACTTTCGAGAGAAAATCGCTCGATGCCTGAAGATTGGCACTTGTCTGAACAAGCCGGCTCTGGGCCTGATAATACGCAGTTTCAAGAATGTTCCACTCCTGATAAACCTGCAGTGAACCCTCCTTTTCTGCCGCCCCCTCTTTCACGTGCTGCAGAAAAGATGACAGCGGTCCGAGCACCGCGAATTTTGTCCAGTACCAGCGGATAAAAATGAGTATGCTGAGGCTGAGCAGGATCACGAAAGAGTAATTCTTCATCATCCCCGCAAATGTTTCAAAAGCCCTGCGGGGAGTGAGGATCACTATACGCAAATCTATGTCTTTCATATTCTGCGCGGAATAATAATACTGACTATCCCCGACCTGTATCAATTCATCCTTAGGGGGTAAAAACTGCATGAAGGGGTACGCAGCCTCGTCCGAAGAGTAGAGAACCTGGCCGTTGACAGGATGCACGAGCAGCACTATCGAATTGCGGTAGGCAGTCAGAAGTCCGGTCTTTTTGAGTATGCTGAGAATATTTTCCAGATCGACCTCGGCAACGAGTATTCCATTTTTGTGCGGAAAAAGAAAACTGAATGAATACTTGCCCGTTGCAACGGAAGAGTGCAGCGTGGTGATGACGGTCTGATTGTGCAGAAGAGCAAACTCCATATCCTTGAGTATCTGGCTGGGAGTAAGCTTTATCTTTGAGAGATACTCTTTGTCGGGATGCTCAGAGTAGATGATCCGATCGACAACAAGAGATTTGTTGACATTATAGACAGAGCGGACCGACTTCACCTCTCCGAGCATGGCTTCAAGATCAATCTGTGAGGGATTTTCGGACGAAATGACGGGAATAAAGAAACTGATTTTTTCGGTTTCAGTCACAATAAACGTATCGACTACATTCTCTATACTTGTCAGTATCCCCTCCCGGTTGCCCCTCTCCTGCTCAAAAAGAGTGGAGCTGTAGCCGAGATAGGCGAATCCCAGAGTGGCAATTACACACGCCACAAATGCCAGGTCGATCAGCACAGAATCTCTTCGCAATGAACGCATGCCCGCACCATTCCCTACTGTCGGCGAATTAGGCATACAATAACCCTTTTGAAAAGCAAAAAAGTAACAATTTCCTTGTCCACAGTAATTTTTTACCGCCGCCTTATTGAACTTGACAATCTCTTCCCTTTGATTTTAAATAGGGAAAATTGAAAAACATCAGGGAATACTGAAAATTAGGATCAGCGCAGATTTTTACCGTGTTTTCCCCGTTATTTGGGGACTCGTGCTGACAAGGTAATTTTTTGAAAACCCTCTTATCACTGATTACCTTTCATAGAAAGGAGAGAATTAATGCAGGAAGAAAAGACGACCCAGCACTTTGAACAAAGCAGCTTACAGCAGCTTGAACAGGAGATTCGTTACCTCCGCTCACTGATACAGGCGTACGAGAGCATCTGGCTGTACCGCGACAGCGAACAGCTCAACGATAAAACGACAATAATGGCATATGAACGTCTTTCCGAATTAAGCGCGCATGAGAAGAAAGAATCTGAAGAGACGATACAGGCCTGGCAGAAACTGGCGGCTCTGCAGGAAAAAGAGCACGTCGAGTCTCAACAGACGATCGAAGCCTTTGAACAGCTGACAAATCTTCACGAATCCGAGTCGATAAGCGCCAAACAGACGATCGAGGCTTTTGAGAAAGTCAACGAGATGTCGAGCGGCGAGTTAAAACAGCTTAAAGAGAAGATTGAGACAATAAACCGGATAACCCATCCCCTGCAAAAAGAAATCCTTTCGATTCTTGACGAGGATCCTGAAAACGAACAGCATATCATTCATAAGCTCAACCTGCTCAACATTCAGAAAAACGATTCTCACTTCTATTCGCACCTTTTTTATGTGCTGATGAATCTCGAGTTCGACGAAGAGACCTCAAAAAAATACTGGAACGAGATCCTGGTTCTCAATCAGGAGGTAACAGAGAAGCTCGGACGAAAGGTTTCATTCAGAGTCAGCATGCTCGATTACTTTATCGACCTTAACCGTCACATCAAGAACCCGAAGATTATCGAATTTAAATTCTTTGAAAATACGATGAACGAGGCGATTTTTGACAAGCTCACCGGCCTGCTCAACCGCACACACCTGTCAATTGCCCTTCGCTCAAGCATGCGCAATGCGCGCCGGGACAAAATGAAGGTCGGCGTCATAATGTTCGACATCGACAACTTCAAGAAGTTCAATGACTTTTTCGGTCATCTCGAGGGCGACCGCCTGCTGAGCTCGCTGGGGCAGATTCTTGCGGGAATCTTTCGCGGAATAAATATCGCCTTCCGTTACGGCGGTGAAGAGTTTCTCGCAATAGTCGAATCGAAAGAAGAAGAACCGGTAATGAGGCTTGCCGAAGAGGTCCGCTCGACATTTTTTAAGACCTGGCGGGAGTGTATTATTCCCGTGTCGCTCTCGGGCGGTGTGGCGATTTTTCCCGATGACGCGATTGAAGCGGAGGAGATTGTCTCACGGGCGGATCGAGCTCTTTATGAAGCGAAGTACGCGGGAAAGAATACCATTAAACGGTATGCGGATAATCGTCGTCACAACTCGCGGATATTCGCCTCACGCGAAATCGCCTACTTCTCAGCAAAGGATCCGACGCATGAAAAGAGTGCTTTTACCGTTGATGTAAGCCAGGGGGGGATCGCAATCGAAAGCCGCGAGAAGCTTGCCGAAGGCGACAAAATCGTCCTGTTCCTTTCGCCTGAAAAAGAGAAGGAATCACAGGTTGAGGGCGTTGTCTGCTGGATAAAAGACAATCCCCAGAACGGATCATTCATACATGGTGTTGAAATAGAGGATCTGGAAAAAAGCAAAAAGATTTTCATCTATTACGGCAAGGATCTGGCCGGAGAGAAGAAGGCTAAGTAAAAAACAGCCACCCGCAAGGGTGGCTTTATGCTGAGGTACCAGGATTCGAACCTAGATTGACGGGGCCAGAACCCGTTGTCCTGCCATTGAACGATACCTCAATAGGCAGCACACTAAAAAGTTGCTCTTTCTTTGTCAAGATAAATAGGATTATTTCCCGCCTAATAACAATGGGACAGCGGTGCATCTCCATTTTTACACATATCCCGTTCATGCGGGGTAGTGCCGCGCTGTCCTCCTGAAAGGATCCACAAAATGAAACGAATAGATTCAGCCTCAAACGAACTGCTTCCCGGCCCGCCGGCCCTCTTTGTCTGCGGGTACAGAAGCAGCGACCACAATGCTCTTACCCTTCTTCTTGAAGGGGCGAAACTTGACTGCCCTGTCATCTGGTGTGATCAGGATATGGCTCCGATGCGCCTCGGGGAGGCCCTCTCACTTACCGGCCGAGAACCCGTCTCCACCTTCGATGAACTGCCCCCCGTGATCCTCTTTTCAGGAATAACGATGAGCCAGGCTCAGCTGTTCATGACTCTGTTCAAAGAAGCGTCATTGCGGCGCGCAATATTTGCCACAACCACCGAGAGCAATCTTGATTTTACAATTAAAGAGCTGCTTCTGCATCTTATTCAGGAGCAGATGGAAATGGCAAAAGCTGCTGGACACGGCAACATCAAAAAATAGAGAATCCATATTGTGAAAATGCGCGTTTCACCTGATACAGGACGATGTTTGTTCCACAACTCCGTCCTGTCTTAAAAAAGAGGTCCCTGTGTCAATAAGTCCCCCCGTAATCGAAAACAGATACTATCTCGGCCCCGGCCATATAGTTGTCACCGACAAACCCTCGGAGATATGGATGGTTCTTGGCTCTTGCGTCAGTCTGCTCTTTTTTGACGAAAGAAGCGGGACTACCGCCGCCTGTCATGTGCAGCTCCCGTCAAAAAAGAGGAACACGGAACGTTGTCCCGACGAGTGCCCCGACCCTTGCTACAACGAGCAGCCAGATCCGAACGAAATGAAGTTTCTCGGACCGGCATTCGATTACATGCTCAGACAGCTTCAAAGAAGGGGTATTGCTGCGACAAAAACGAGGGTGACGCTTATCGGCGGATCAAATATCATGCAGATCAACCGTGCAAATTCGATCGGCGAACAGAACGTGAACGAGGCGCACCGGCTTCTCAGAGATAACAGCATCCCCCTTTCATGCGAGCAGACGGGGGGGAACACAGGCAGGACAATCATCTTTAACACGGTGAGCGGAAAACTCACCATCAAAAAACAGCTTTCAGTAGCGGAAAACGAAGAGTTTGTCCTTCAAAAATTTCCCCGCCCCCTTGGCACGGTATAGCTTGAGGATTAATACTTGACGCCATATTGCCCCCGCTGTCCTTATACCCTCAAATTATAATTAAGCGGTAGATATATGGCGCAAAAAGGCTCTTTTAAGCAATTTTTCAGCAAAAACAAGAAATTTTTCGCTCTCGTAATTACCATCTTCACACTTTTCATGATGAGTTCGACATTAATGCTGATCTTTCTGACGCGTCCCGCGGGAAAGATTGCGGTTCCTGACGTCGTTGATGAGAAATTTGCCTCTATTTACGGCACGCTGGTCAAAAAAGATCTGAAGCCGGTTATAAAGTTTTACGACTCTTCAGATCTTGTCGATGGTGTTGTCATCGCGCAGTACCCCGAAGCAGGCAAGATCGTTACCCGCGGATCCCGCGTGAAGCTGACCGTAACCAGAAACAATCTCCGGGTAAAAGTACCGGATCTTACAAGCTTGCAGCTGGCAATTGCAAAAAATAACCTCGCAACACTCACGGTTGGATCACAGCGCGCGGCTCTTGAGACGGGAGTGATCACCTATGTTCCCTCAGACTCGGCCGCAGAGAATACGGTAATCGATCAGAATCCCAAGTCCGACCAGTTCGTCACAAAAGATACGCCGATCAATCTTCTCGTCTCGATGGGAAATCTTCAGGCTGAAAAAGTTGTGCCGCAGATTGCCGGCCAGTATGTCGATCTCGTGTACGGCCTTCTTGTGTCGCGCAATATCCTTGCGGCGCAGAATGTTGTAGAGGCCGACGCGGAAAACGGAATGGTTCTCGACCAGAGCATTCCTTCCGGGTCGCCGGCCGGCCCTATGCAGATCAGCGTCGCATTTCGCGAAGGGCAGAAACGCTACTACCGCGCATACGATAAGGTTACTTTTCAGGTTCCGAAAGAGCGCGAGGGAACCGCCGCCGTTTACGAGGCTTGGGTTACCGATGATGGCGGAAAGAGGTTGTGCCTCAAAAGAGAGTGCAATCCGGGGGATAAGGTCGATTTCGTCTTCTTCAGAAAGGGGAATGCCGCAATCGAGATTATCACAAACGGCAAAAAGATAAAGACCATTCATCAGAACGCGTACCGTTTCTGACTCTCTTAGGAAGTGAATAAAAAGGACCAGCCGCAATGCGACGGCTGATCCTTTAAAAAGTGAATTAATCTATTGACACTACAGGCCGATTTCTGATAATTGACATTCGTCGTTGTGCGCAAAAGATTACGTTGCATCGTACATGCTAATGATAAAGCTGTTTTGCACATGCAGAATGGCGTTTTTTTTGAGTTATTTTACAGTTTATCCGGAGGAATTTCTGTGGTTAAAATCAGGTTGCAAAGGTTTGGCACAAAAAACAGCCCAGCATATCGCGTGGTGGCCGTTGATTCGCGCAAGCGTCGCGACAGCGATGTTCTCGAAAGTCTCGGCAGATACCAGCCTGTTGCAAGTGCGGATCAGTTTATTGTCGATGAAGAAAAAGTAGTAAAATGGCTTAAGACCGGCGCAAAACCCTCTCTTACCATTCTTAACCTTTTAAAGAAAAATGGAATCTGGACAAAATTCAAATCAGCGGAGTAAACCGGACGGAGTTTGGCCATGGATTACAAAGAGCTTGTCGGGTTTATGGTACGCTCGCTTGTTGATGCGCCTGATAAGGTGCAGATTAAGCAGATTGAAGGCGAGAAATCAACCATTCTTGAGTTGAGCGTTGCAAAAGAGGATATTGGTAAGGTTATCGGCAAACACGGCCGTATAGCCCGGGCGGTGCGGACTGTTCTCTCGGCTTCGGCGACCAAATCCGGTAAAAGAGTTGTTCTGGAAATACTTGATTGAGTGATTATATAACTATTGCGCAGATTACAGCTGTTTTCGGTTTAAAAGGCGGGGTGAAGTTGTCCCTGCAGACAGATTTCTTACAGCGGTTTTCACCTAAAAACAGGCTTGTTGCGGTGCGGGATGGCAAAGAGCGTGAACTTGAAGTACGGCGTTTTATGTTCTCGGCCAAAACTCCTGTTCTTTTTTTTGAGGGATTCGAAACCCCTGAGGCCGCTGCTTCACTTATCAATAGCACACTCTGCGTCCCCGCATCACGGGCACATGAGCATGACGGTGATCTTGATAAGAATGATTTTCATTGCAGCGACCTGATCGGCTCGCAAGTGTTCGTTGAAGGCGTTTCGTTCGGCAGCATTCACGATGTGATTGAGGGGGGCGGCGGCCATCTTCTTGCGATCATGAAAGACGGCCGCGAGGTGCTTATTCCTTTTGTTGAAGCAATCGTCAGCACAGAGCGGCTCTCTGAGGGACGAATTGATGTTACGCCGCCTGACGGCCTTTTTGATGAGATATGATCGGCCGTATTAATATAGTGACGCTTTTCCCGGATTTTTTTACCTCACCGTTCCAGACGGGTCTTTTGGGAAAGTGTTTGAACAACGGGCTGCTCTCGGTATCCTTAATTGATCTGAGAGATTTTTCAGAGGACAAGTTCCGCCGGTGTGATGATTATCCCTACGGCGGCGGCAGCGGAATGGTTTTGAAGCCCGAACCTCTCTTTCGCTGCCTTGAGTCGCTTCACGACAGGGGGCGCACACTTTTGACCAGTGCATCGGGAAGACCCTTTACCGCATCACTGGTGCATGAGCTTTCGGCAGAAGAGTCAGTGACTATCATCTGCGGCCATTACGAGGGTGTAGATCAGAGAGTCAGTGACAGATTTGTCGATGATGAGATTTCGATAGGCGATTATGTTTTATCGGGCGGTGAGTTTGCCGCGACAGTCATTGTTGATGCGATAGCCCGTCACATTCCGGGATTCATGTCGAATGCAGAGTCGCTGAAAGAAGAGAGCTACGAAGAGGATTTGCTTGAGTATCCTCATTATACGCGCCCAGAAGAGATAGAGGGCATGAGGGTTCCCGAAGTGCTGTTGAGCGGGAACCATGCGTTGATACAGAAATGGCGATTAGAAAGATCGATTGAGAAGACCGCTTCGATCCGGCCCGATTTAATGGAACGGTATCGTGCGCAGGATAGAACAGAAAAATAATCACACCGCCGCCAATTTTAGCCGCCGTGTGCGAATGATAATGGAATAGCAGAGAGGCATAAGATGAATTTTGTAGATCAGCTCGGACTTGAGCTTTTACCGGAACAGAGAGAACAGACTTTCGAAATCGGCGACACCGTACGTGTTCATTACAAGATCGTTGAGGGAACCCGCGAACGCGTCCAGGTTTACGAAGGTGTTGTGATCGCCATGAATAACAGAGGCGCCGGTAAGACCTTTACCGTACGCCGAATCTCATACGATGTCGGCGTTGAGAGGGTATTTCCCCTGCACTCGCCCAGAATCGCAAAGATCGAAGTCGTGCGCAGTGCGAAAGTACGCCGCGCTAAACTCTACTATCTTCGCGACCTTCGCGGAAAAGCAAGCCGCCTGAAAGAGCGGAGAAAGGTAGTAAAATAAGGCTTTTCGTGCCTGATTTTTCTCTTGAACTTAATCATATCGCGGCCGGCGCTACGCTTGTCGCGGGTGTTGACGAAGCGGGACGCGGCGCATGGGCCGGCCCGCTTTTTGTCGCTATGGTAATTTTCTCCCCGGAAATAATCCTGTCACACGATGATCTTCTGCGCGGAATTGACGATTCAAAAAAGTTGACGCCTGCGGCCCGCGAAAGAGTTTTCGAAGAGGTGACCCGCCTCGCCCTTCACTGGAGTTTCGCCTCAATCGACTGTGTCACGATTGACAAGGTGGGACTAACCGCCGCAACAAGATTGGGCATAGAACATTGTGTCAAATCGTGCGAGAAACGCATCAATATGCTGCTTCTCGACGGAAAGTGCACCTTCGGCATCCCCTACCCCTGCGAGTGCCATCCCCGCGCCGACTCTGCCTCGTATTCTGTGGCAGCCGCTTCGATCATCGCAAAGGTGCTGCGCGACCGTGAAATGCGCGCGCTCGCCGGCGAATACCCCGCGTACCATTTCGATTTGCACAAAGGTTACGGCACTGCCCTTCACCGCGAAAGTCTTGAAGCACACGGCATCTGCCCGATCCACCGCAAAAGCTACAAACCGGTACAGCAGTTTCTTGCTTCCGCAACATAGTATCGTGCGGTAGGACTCTTTCCTCTGTTCGTTATCTGCTAATGCCCGGGGGATTTGCGGCCGAGAAACAAAGCAGAGAATGCCGCGCAGAATCGGGCCGTATGGTGATCCCCCCATGAGAGTCGAAAACACAATTTTACTGCAGGGCCCCCTTTCAAGAAACCGCAAGATCCTTGAACTTCGCGCCGGGGATACCGTCAGTGCACGCATACTCGAGCGTCTCGACGGGAAACGTGCGGTGCTGAACCTGCACGGCAATAAAATCACCGCCCTGTTCGAAGGCGGTTTACCTCCGAACGACAGCATTACCCTTAAAATAATCTTCAAGAACAGCGATAAAATCATCTTTCAGGCACCGCGCAATGATGAGGGGGGATCACTCCCGAGGATGGGCGCCCATCTCGGAATTCCGCTTCCGCTTCTCTCCCAGACGCTGCTTCACGGTGATCCCCGAACAGTGGCTGAGCTGCTGTTCGTCGTGCATGATAAAAACGACGGTGAGGCTTCGCGCAGACACCGGCATCCGCGAGAAGCGGCAAAGAGCCTGCAGTCGGTCGCAGAGGGGCTTATCAGCCTGACGCCCGATATTGCTTCATTTGTAAACAGCTTCGATTACCTGATAATTGAGGATCGT